>Ga0207713_1000046_pt1 | contig 232796 bp, 209 predicted proteins | sample KBSS64metaG_FD_184404 | JGI IMG/M metagenome (GOLD analysis project Ga0207713, IMG submission 184404) | Switchgrass rhizosphere microbial communities from Kellogg Biological Station, Michigan, USA - KBS S6-4 metaG (SPAdes) (version 2) | ecosystem: Host-associated > Plants > Roots > Rhizosphere... | reverse complement strand
GACGATCTTTGATCGACTTGTTCTTCAGCATCACGTTCAGGGCACGAACGAAAGCGATAGTGGTGGAGATCTCTTTGTTCTGCTCTTCCAGCAGCTGAGAGAAGTCTTCCAGCGCTGGCAGTTCCAGTTTCTCGGAGAAGTTCGGCTGACGAGCTGGCAGGTAGCCTTTCAGCGCCTGACGACGTTCGTGCAGGTATTTGTGCTCTTCAGAACCTTCCGGGAAGGTAATGTAAGACAGTTTTTCAACTTGCTCATCGGTGACTGGAACGTTGAAACGGTCGCGGATATAACGCACGCCGTCCATGTTCATTTTCTTAACCTGGTGAGCGATGTTTTTACCTTCTGCGGTATCACCCATGCCGTAACCTTTGATGGTGTGGGCCAGGATTACAGTCGCTTTACCTTTGGTTTCCTGCGCTTTTTTCAGTGCAGCGTAGACTTTCTTCGGATCGTGACCACCACGGTTCAGGGCCCAGATCTGCTCATCAGTCCAGTCTGCAACCAGTGCTGCGGTTTCAGGATATTTGCCGAAGAAGTGTTCACGAACGTAAGCACCGTCTTTGGATTTGAAGGTCTGATAGTCGCCGTCAACGGTTTCGTTCATCAGCTGGATCAGCTTACCGCTGGTGTCTTTACGCAGCAGCTCATCCCAACGACCGCCCCACATGACTTTAATCACGTTCCAGCCAGCACCGCTGAAGATGCCTTCCAGTTCGTTGATGATCTTGCCGTTGCCGGTTACCGGACCATCCAGGCGCTGCAGGTTACAGTTGATGATGAAGCACAGGTTGTCCAGCTTCTCACGGGTAGCGATGGTGATCGCACCTTTAGATTCTGGCTCATCCATTTCACCGTCGCCCAGGAAGGCGTAAACGGTCTGCTCAGAGGTGTCTTTCAGGCCACGGTGTTCCAGATATTTCAGGAACTTAGCCTGGTAGATTGCACCGATTGGACCCAGACCCATAGAAACGGTCGGGAACTGCCAGAATTCAGGCATCAGTTTAGGGTGCGGGTAAGAAGACAGACCTTTACCGTGAACTTCCTGACGGAAGTTGTTCATCTGCTCTTCAGTCAGACGACCTTCCAGGAATGCGCGTGCATAGATGCCCGGAGAGATGTGGCCCTGGAAGTACACCAGATCGCCGCCGTCTTTCTCGTTAGCTGCACGGAAGAAGTGGTTGAAGCACACTTCATAAACGGTTGCAGAAGACTGGAAGGAAGCCATGTGGCCGCCCAGTTCCAGGTCTTTCTTGGATGCGCGCAGAACGGTCATAATGGCGTTCCAGCGGATAGCAGAACGAATGCGGCGTTCCAGATCCAGATTGCCCGGGTATTCCGGTTCGTCTTCGACGGCAATCGTGTTTACGTAGTTGTTAGCCCCTGCACCTGCAGCAACCTTCACGCCGCCTTTGCGGGCTTCTGAAAGCAGCTGATCAATCAGATACTGAGCGCGCTCAACACCTTCTTCACGGATGACCGATTCGATCGCCTGTAGCCAGTCGCGAGTTTCGATCGGATCCACGTCATTTTGGAGACGTTCTGACATGGGGGTATTCCTTATCTATCTAATACGTTGATTTGTCTGGAACCTGTCCCATTGTGCTCTTGGGCAAGAACACAATAAGACAGGTTCTGCGTTTAGTTGCCGCGCTCTAAAAGTACCTGGCGCTTAATCCTTTCGTTGCTGTATGCGGCGTAATGAACGTTCGCGACGCGATTGTTCACGGCTGCGGTCCAGCAAGATTTCCTCAATGAAAGCCAGATGTCGGTGCGACGCTTCGCGCGCCTGCTCCGGTTCCCCGGCCATTATCGCCTCGAATACTCGGGTGCGATGGTTGCTTACCAGTGGGAGCATGTCCCGACGGGCATACAACAATTCAAAATTCTGACGAACGTTCTGGGCCAGCATGGGCTCCATGCAGCGTAGCAGATGGAGGAGCACCACGTTGTGGGCCGCTTCGGTGACGGCAATTTGATACTGGACGACGGCGCTGGACTCGGCGTCTAAATCGCCGGACTGCTGTGCCCGTTCAATGGCCTGATGCAGTTCGCGGATACGCACGCGATCTTCATCAGTGCTGCGAAGGGCGGCGTAATAGGCCGCAATACCTTCAAGCGCGTGACGGGTCTCAAGCAGGTCAAACTGGGATTCTGGGTGGTCAGAGAGAAGTTCTACCAGCGGATCGCTGAAGCTCTGCCACAGGCTGTTTTGCACAAAGGTTCCGCCGCCCTGGCGACGAAGCAGCAAGCCCTTTGCTTCGAGACGTTGAATCGCCTCACGCAGAGAGGGACGTGAAACGTCGAACTGTTTTGCCAGCTCGCGTTCTGGCGGAAGTTTCTCACCCGGGCGCAGTGTCCCTTCGAGGATTAAAAACTCCAGCTGCTGCTCAATCACATCAGATAGTTTTGGTTGGCGAATTTTGCTGTAGGCCATATTCCCTGTCTTACGCCTTTTTGCCCGGAGTCAATTGGTCTTACCAATTTCTATTTCGTATCGCTAAAGTAACAAAGTATTCACCTTCTGTCCATATTGGTTTTGATTGAAATCAGTAAACCCTGCACATTTTAACAACCTTACAGAAATAACGTTTCAGAAATGTAACTTTGCACAAATGAATTGATTACTCCTTAAGAGGGAGTTTTAACCATAATGAAACGAGGGTTTTTGCAATCTGAAGCGATTCAACAAGGCAAATAATGAAAATTCGCCCACTTACGGAGCATTTCTATTCTATAGGTTGGGTTAGGAAGAATGAGCGGGCCGATTTACAAATGCTTTCTTTTTATTCAAGTCGTCATCACCCCTTCATAAAGCAGGTGCATTCGCTGGCGCTTACCACTATTCTTGCGCTTACGGAAGTCATGTCCGCTTTTTTCGGTCTCGTTAACCGTAAAGAAATAAATACAGAATATGGATTTTCATAATTACACACGCACAGCGTGAACATAACAACCACACACGAGGTTTCAAATGGAAGCTCAACAGCACGGCGATCAGCTAAAGCGCGGGCTTAAAAACCGCCATATACAGCTCATCGCACTGGGCGGTGCTATCGGTACCGGCCTGTTTCTGGGAAGCGCATCCGTTATCCAGTCTGCCGGTCCTGGCATTATTTTGGGTTACGCAATCGCGGGTTTCATCGCCTTTCTGATCATGCGTCAGCTAGGTGAAATGGTGGTCGAGGAGCCGGTAGCAGGTTCGTTCAGCCACTTTGCTTACAAATACTGGGGCAGTTTTGCCGGTTTTGCCTCGGGCTGGAACTATTGGGTTCTGTACGTTCTGGTTGCCATGGCCGAGCTTACCGCCGTGGGGAAATACATTCAGTTCTGGAATCCGGATATCCCAACATGGGTCTCTGCTGCAGCCTTCTTCATTCTGATTAACGCGATCAACCTGACCAACGTAAAAGTATTTGGGGAGATGGAGTTTTGGTTCGCCATTATTAAAGTTGTCGCCGTTGTGGCGATGATCATCTTCGGCGGCTGGCTGCTGTTTAGCGGCAACGGCGGCCCGCAGGCGACGGTGCGCAACCTGTGGGAGCAAGGCGGGTTCTTGCCTCACGGCATGACCGGTCTGGTGATGATGATGGCGATCATTATGTTCTCTTTTGGTGGTCTGGAGCTGGTTGGTATCACCGCAGCAGAAGCGGATAACCCGGAGCAGAGCATCCCGAAGGCCACTAACCAGGTTATCTACCGTATTCTGATCTTCTATGTGGGCTCGCTGGCGGTCCTGCTCTCCCTGCTGCCGTGGACGCGCGTAACCGCTGATACCAGCCCGTTTGTGCTGATCTTCCACGAGCTGGGCGATACCTTCGTGGCAAATGCCCTGAACATCGTGGTATTGACCGCTGCGCTGTCCGTTTACAACAGCTGCGTATACTGCAACAGCCGTATGCTGTTTGGTCTGGCGCAACAGGGTAATGCCCCGAAAGCGCTGCTCAATGTCGACAAACGCGGCGTGCCGGTGAACACCATTATCGTTTCCGCAGTGGTTACCGCCCTGTGCGTGCTGATCAACTACCTGGCGCCGGAATCTGCCTTTGGCCTGTTAATGGCACTGGTGGTATCGGCTCTGGTCATCAACTGGGCGATGATTAGCCTGGCGCACATCAAGTTCCGCCGCGCCAAGCAGCAGCAAGGCGTGACCACTCGCTTCCCTGCCCTGTTCTACCCACTGGGTAACTGGGTGTGCCTGCTGTTCATGGCAGCGGTGCTGATCATCATGCTGATCACCCCGGGCATGGCCATTTCGGTGTACCTGATCCCGGTCTGGATTGCGATCCTCGGCGTGGGTTACCTGGTTAAACAGAAAAACGCCAAAACGGTGAAAGCGCACTAACCGTTTCTCCGCTGTACCCGTTTTGGCGGGTACAGCGTGTTGTTACCTTCCTCACAAATTCTCCTCTACAGCCATTTTATCCATATCACCGACCTTATACTGCTACGCATATATTCCTAAGCCAGCGAATAATTCTCTCCATACCGAAACCCGGAGAGCTGTCGATGGATAACAATAAACTGTCAGTAAAAGAAAAGATCGGCTATGGCATGGGCGACGCGGGATGCAACATCATCTTCGGCGCCATCATGTTGTTTGTTAACTATTTTTATACGGATATTTTTGGTCTGGCCCCGGCACTGGTCGGTGTGCTGCTATTATCAGTCCGCGTCATTGATGCCGTAACAGACCCCATCATGGGCGCGATTGCCGACCGAACCCGCAGTAAATATGGCCGGTTTCGTCCATGGCTGCTGTGGATTGCCTTCCCTTATGCACTGTTCAGTATCCTGATGTTTACCACGCCAGACTGGAGCTATAACAGCAAGGTTATCTATGCGTTTGTGACCTACTTCCTGCTGTCACTGACCTATACGGCGATCAACATCCCCTACTGCTCGCTGGGTGGGGTAATAACCAACGATCCAAAAGAGCGCGTGGCGTGCCAGTCCTACCGTTTTGTGATGGTGGGTGTTGCTACACTGCTGTTGTCGCTCACGCTGTTGCCGATGGCCGACTGGTTTGGCGGGGACAACAAAGCCAAAGGCTACCAGATGGCGATGACCGTGCTGGCGCTGATCGGTACCTGTATGTTCCTGTTTAGCTTCTCGACAGTGCGCGAGCGCGTGCGTCCCGCGGTACAGACCAACGACGAGCTGAAAAACGATCTGAAAGACGTGTGGAAGAACGATCAGTGGGTACGCATCCTGCTGCTGACGCTGTGCAACGTCTGCCCCGGCTTTATCCGCATGGCCGCCACCATGTATTACGTCACCTGGGTCATGGGCCAGACGACGCATTTCGCAACCCTGTTTATCAGCCTGGGCGTTGTGGGCATGATGTTCGGCAGTATGCTGGCGAAGCTGTTAACTGACCGCTGGTGTAAGCTGAAAGTGTTCTTCTGGACCAACATCGTTCTGGCCATTTTCTCCTGCGCGTTTTACTTCTTCGACCCGAAAGCCACCACGTCCATCGTGGTGCTCTACTTCCTGCTGAACATTCTTCACCAGATCCCGTCTCCGCTGCACTGGTCTTTGATGGCTGATGTCGATGACTACGGCGAGTGGAAAACCGGGAAACGCATCACCGGGATCAGCTTCTCAGGCAACATCTTCTTTCTCAAACTGGGGCTGGCCATTGCGGGCGCGATGGTAGGCTTCCTGCTCTCCTGGTACGGTTACGACGCGGGCGCGAAAGCCCAAAGCCCGGATGCCATCAACGGTATCGTGCTGCTGTTCACCGTGATCCCGGGCGTAGGTTATTTGATTACCGCTGGCGTGGTACGTCTGCTGAAGGTTGATCGTGAAACCATGAAGCAGATCCAGGAGGACCTGGAGAAACGTCGCAACAACTATCGCGAGCTGAACGATTATCAAGAACTCAAAGCCGCCGAGACGAAATAAATAAGGAAAGCTGAATGCAAACCTGGCCCAACCCGTTTATTGAACAACGCGCCGATCCGTACATTTTGCATCACGAGGGGCAGTACTATTTTATGGCCTCCGTGCCGCAGTACGACAGGCTGGCGATCCGCCGTGCAGCGTCTCTGGAAGGATTACGCAGCGCTAATGAGGTGGTTGTCTGGCATAAACCCGCTACCGGCCCAATGAGCGAACTTATCTGGGCGCCAGAACTGCATCATATTGACGGCAGGTGGTACATCTATTTTGCCGCAACGCATACCCAGGCGCTGGACGGCCTCGGGATGTTTCAGCATCGCATGTTTGTTCTGGAGTGTGCTGGCAGCGATCCGCTTTGCGGCACCTGGGTAGAAAAAGGGCAAGTGATAACGCCGTTCGACACCTTCGCGCTGGACGCTACCACCTTTGTCCATCAGGGCAAGCGCTGGTATCTGTGGGCACAAAAAGCCCCGGATATCTCCGGTAACTCCAATCTTTATTTATGTGAAATGGAGAATCCGTGGACGCTGAAAGGTGAGCCAGTCATGCTCAGTAAGCCGGAATATGACTGGGAGTGTCGTGGATTTTGGGTCAATGAAGGCCCGGCAGTGCTGGTGCACGGCGATAAGCTGTTTATTAGCTACTCCGCCAGTGCGACCGACGAGAACTACTGCATGGGATTACTGTGGATCGACATGCATGCCGATCCGCAAAACCCGGTGAACTGGCACAAGGCTTCGCGCCCGGTGTTCGTCACCAGCTACGAAAACCGTCAGTACGGGCCAGGTCATAACAGCTTTACGCGGACGCCAGACGGTGAAGATGTACTGGTGTATCACGCCCGGAATTACACCGAAATTGAGGGCGATCCGCTTTACGATCCAAATCGCCATACCCGCCTTAAGCTCGTCCGCTGGGACGAAAACGGGATGCCTGATTTTGGCATCCCGCCTGCAGATATTGTCTAACCGGTACGGTGCGCTGGCTTACACCAGCGTGCCGTATATGGTCAGCAGTGCGACGACCACCACCACCACAAAAGAGGTTTTCTTCGCCATTGAGACAGCGGCTTTTGGCGTTTCAATCTTGTCAGCGTGCGGCTCACGCGCCAGAGAGAACTGTGCCAGGCGGGTTAATACCTGATACTGCGACGTATGGCGATCGCCCAGAGAAGCAAACCACGCGGGCAGCGCTTTTTCACCGTGACCAATTAATGCATACACCACACCGACTAAACGCACCGGGAGCCAGTCCAACACGTGCAAAATGGCATCAATCCCTGACAGCAGGCGCTCGCGAGGTGTCAGGTAACGCGCAAGCCAGGTCTGCCAGGCGCGCAGAAACGCATAGCCCATCAGCAGGACAGGGCCCCACGGGCCACCCACCACAAACCAAAACAGCGGTGCCAGGTAGTAGCGGAAGTTAATCCACAGCAGCGCATTTTGCAGCTCGCGCAGAAACTCCCGTTCATCGCAATCCGGCGGCACGCCGTGGATCATGGTCAGCTCGCTGGCCATTGCGCCGCGCGCATGGGCATCATCACGGGACGCCGCCTTCAGGTACGCGTGATAGTGCAAACGCACCTTACCAGCACCAATGCACAGCAAGCCAAGAAGTATCCACACCACCAGCAGCGGTACATTGAAAAAGAGGCCGTGAAGCGAGCGCAGCAGCAGGAAGGTAACAACCATCACACCTGCGGCCATCAGCAGCGTACGTAGCATGGAAAAATGTTTAACCCGGCGGAAAAGCACCTCCAGCCGATGATCTAATTGCCAGTGTTCACCGAGTTTGAACAGACGTTCGGCGATCATCACCAGCAGCATGGTAAACAACGTCATGTTATCTCCTTATCTGACGAAGCGGTAAGCATGGCGCGAAACCGAGCCCAGTCGAATGCCGGGCCAGGGTCAGTTTTTCTCACCGGGGCAATATCACAGTGCCCAGCGATGTTCTCAGCCAGTGCGGGATAAAGCCCAATAAGCGTTTGGGTGACAGCGACCAGCTGTTGGTACTGTGCATCCGTGTACGGCGTCGTATCCGTTCCTTCCAGTTCGATCCCAATCGAGAAATCATTACAGCGTTCACGCCCCTGATAGGCCGACACGCCAGCATGCCAGGCGCGCTTATCAAAAGGAACGTACTGAACCACTTCCCCGTCGCGTCGGATAAGGCAATGCGCCGACACGCGCAAATGTACAATTTCGGCAAAAAAAGGATGGGCCGTGGGATCTATCTTTCCCGTGAATAACGCGTCGATCCACGGGCCGCCAAACTCGCCCGGCGGGAGACTAATATTATGAACCACCAGCAGTGAGGGTTTTTCATCCTCCGGGCGGCAATCGTGGTGCGGCGAGGGCACATGCCGCGCGTCCACCAGCCATCCGTTATCTAACAACATGCTGGAACTCCTTCTGTATGGTGCTATTACTCGGTTCAGAGTAGCATGTTTCAATATTATGATTCGTTACCAATTTGGAGTTTTATCATGCCGCCTCGCCGCTACAACCCCGACCATCGACGTGAAGCACTTCTGGAACGTATTAACATGGATATTCCGGCAAGCGTTGCCCACGCGTTGAAAGAAGACCTGGGCGGCGACGTTAATGCCGATAACGATATTACCGCGCAATTGTTGCCGAAAGAGACACGCTCACACGCGGTTATCATCACCCGTGAAGATGGCGTCTTCTGTGGTAAACGTTGGGTTGAAGAGGTCTTTACCCAACTGGCAGGCGACGATGTGCAGATAACCTGGCATGTCGAAGACGGTGACGCGATTACGGTCAATCAGCCGCTGTTTGAACTGAATGGCCCGTCCCGCGTGTTACTCACGGGCGAACGCACCGCCCTTAACTACGTGCAAACCTTGTCAGGCGTGGCGAGCGAAGTGCGCCGCTATGTTGATCTGCTGGCAGGCACCCGCACGCAGCTTCTGGACACCCGTAAAACCCTGCCAGGCCTGCGCACGGCATTGAAGTACGCAGTGCTCTGCGGCGGCGGCACAAACCATCGTTTGGGGTTATCCGACGCTTTCCTGATTAAAGAGAACCACATCATCGCGTCAGGTTCCGTGCGTCAGGCGGTGGAAAAGGCCTTCTGGCTGCACCCGGATGTGCCGGTCGAAGTGGAAGTAGAAAGTCTGGAAGAACTCAAGCAGGCGATAAAAGCTGGCGCTGATATCATCATGCTGGATAATTTCGAAACCGAGCAGATGCGGCAGGCCGTCAGGTTGACCAATGGACAGGCGCAGCTTGAGGTGTCTGGCAACGTAACCTTCGAGACCATCCGCGAGTTCGCGCAAACCGGTGTTGATTACATCTCCGTTGGCGCACTCACGAAACACGTGCGCGCGCTCGACCTTTCAATGCGCTTCAAATAATTTGCCCTCCCCTCTCAACCAGAGAGGGGAATTCCAGCCCTGCTCGCAGTTCCGCTGTGCTTTACTGCAACCCCGCACGTAATCCCTGAAAGCCCCTTCACGTTTCATTTTTTGCTTCTCGTTTCTGCTCCCCCACGCTGCCAGAGTAGCGCCACCTAATCTCAGGAGCAGACATGAACAGACAAAAAGGATTTACGCTCATTGAACTGATGGTGGTCATCGGCATTATTGCCATCCTCAGCGCCATCGGTGTCCCCGCGTACCAGAACTACCTGCGCAAAGCAGCGTTGACCGATATGCTGCAAACCTTCGTGCCTTACCGCACGGCCATTGAGCTTTGCGCGCTGGATCATGGCGGCGTGGAGAGTTGTGATGGCGGCAGTAATGGCATCCCTTCTCCGGCCACGACCCGTTACGTTTCAGGAATGAGTGTGACAAAAGGCGTCGTCACCTTAACAGGGCAGGAGAGCCTTAACGGCCTTGAGGTTGCGATGACGCCGCAGTGGAACGATGGCAACGGCATGACGGGCTGGACGCGTAGCTGCAACATCAGTAACGACAGCGCGCTCAAACAGGCCTGCGAAGACGTTTTCCGTTTCGACAATAACTGACAGGAGTGGATGATGAATTCAGAGCAACTCATCGCGCTGTGCCAGCGCCATCACGCCCTGTTACTGACCAGCGATTCCGACATGATAAGCATCGCCGTAGTGGGAAACCCCGGTAGCGAGCTGATGGAAGCGCTACGCTTTGCGACGCAAAAACGCGTTGATATCGAGTGCTGGAGCGCCGAACGCATGGAAAAACACCGCCAGATGGCGTCGCAATCCCCTCTGCCCATCGCTTCCAGCTCGCATTCAGCGGTCGATATTCTCAACCACACGCTGCAGCAGGCGATAAACCAGCGGGCCTCCGATATCCATATCGAACCTATGGAGCACACCTGCCAGGTCCGCTTACGCATCGATGGCGTACTGTGCCCGCAGCCTCCCCTCGCCCCCGCCCTGGCTACGATGCTCAGCGCGCGGTTAAAAGTGTTGGGGAATCTGGATATTGCCGAACGCCGTTTACCACAAGACGGTCAATTTACGGTTGAACTGGCAAACGAGCCGGTCTCATTTCGTATCGCGACACTCCCCTGCAGTGGCGGTGAGAAAATTGTGCTGCGCCTGCTTCATCAGGTTCAACAGGCCCTGGAGCCTGGGAAACTGGGAATGAGTGCGGAACAATTGGCACAATTTACCGAGGTGCTCCATCAGCCTCAGGGGCTTATTCTGGTCACAGGCCCCACCGGGAGCGGTAAAACGGTGACGCTCTACAGCGCGTTGCAGGCGCGCAACACCCCTGACGTCAACATCTGCAGCGTAGAAGATCCTATTGAGATCCCCCTTGCGGGGCTGAACCAGACACAGATTAACCCCCGCGCAGGCTTAACCTTTCAGAGCATCCTGCGGGCACTGCTGCGTCAGGATCCCGACATCATTATGGTGGGTGAAATTCGCGATGGTGAAACGGCGGAAATCGCCATTAACGCCGCGCAAACCGGGCATCTGGTGCTGTCGACGCTGCACACCAACTCGACGGCAGAAACCCTGGTTCGCCTGCAACAGATGAGCGTCGCGCGCTGGATGATTTCTTCCGCGCTCTCGCTGGTAATTGCCCAACGACTGGTGCGCCGCCTCTGTCCACATTGCCGTGAGGAAACCGGCAGCCGCACGGAGTTGCCTCGTTCCGTATGGCCTCATCCTCTTCCGCGCTGGCAACCTACCGGCTGCGATCGCTGTTACCACGGGTTTTATGGCCGGGTAGCCATTTTTGAAGTGCTTGTTATCGACAACACACTCCGGCAGGCCATTGCCAGCGGAGCCGATATCGAGACGATTGAAAGCAGCGCCCGTCAGGCGGGCATGACATCATTATTTGAGCATGGCTGCATGGCGATAGAGCAAGGACTCACTACGCTCGAAGAGTTGCTGCGCGTTCTGGGGATGCCCAATGGCTGCTAATTCTCTCTGGCGCTGGCGAGCGCTTTCCCTGGAAGGTGAACCCGTAAGCGGGACGATTTGGGCTACCGATCGGGCCACGGCGTTTGCCGGATTAATGCATAAGCAATTGCATCCGCTGGCGCTGCACCGCTGCTCTTTGGGGCATCGCTGGCGTCCCCACCACTGCTACGAGATTTTTCGCCAACTCGCCACGCTTTTGCAGGCAGGTTTGACCCTGTCTCATAGCCTGCAAATGCTGGCCGAGCAGCACCCGTCAAAACACTGGCAGGCATTGCTACAAAGTATCAGTAACGATCTGAGTGAAGGGTGTGCGTTCTCTGAAGCACTAAAAAAATGGCCCGCTGTGTTTAGCCCTCTTTACGTTTCAATGGTGAAAACGGGCGAGTTAACGGGGAAGCTGGAGTCATGTTGTCGCGAACTCGCGCAGCAGCAAAAATCCCAGCTGGAGCTCAGTGCAAAAGTGAAAAAGGCGCTGCGCTACCCGCTGATCATCCTGACGCTGGCAGCACTCGTCGTCATCGCGATGGTCACGCTGGTGTTGCCGGAGTTCGCGTCAATCTATAAAACGTTTAATACGCCACTTCCCCTTCTGACACAGATGGTCATGCAGCTGGCTGCGTTTATTCAGTCCAATGGCATCGCCCTGTTCATACTGCTGCTTATGCCTGTCGCCATGACATATGCTCTGCGTCAACACCCTTACTTGCAGCGTCTCTTGCTGCACATCCCCGTCATGGCTGCACTGGTGAAAGGGCAAAAGCTGGGACGGGTCTTCACCGTTCTGTCGCTCACGCAGCGGGCAGGCATTGCTTTTTTACAAGGGCTGGAGTGCGCAGAAGAGACCGTTGAGAGCCGCTACTGGCAAGGGCTGCTTCAGAACATCCGGGAGGATATTGGAAAGGGGCTGCCCATCTGGTCGTCATTCCAAAAAGTAGCCGTATTTACACCGTTGTGCATCCAGTTGATTCGTACCGGAGAAGTCTCGGGGGCTCTCGATGTCATGCTGGAGAACCTTGCACATCACCACACGGAGCACACTTTTCAGTTAGCGGATAGCCTGGCCGCACTTCTGGAGCCATTACTTCTGATCGTGACGGGGATGATTATCGGCACGCTGGTCGTCGCCATGTATCTGCCCATTTTCCATCTGGGAGATGCGATGAGCGCGGGATAGCGCTGGCGCATGGGCATGCGCCAGCAGAAACCATTACAGGCTATTGAATACGCGGTTTTCCTGCTCCTGAACGCGGATAAACGTTGTGCGTTTCGTCAGCTCTTTCAGGCGTGATGCGCCAACGTAGGTGCAAGCAGAGCGCAGGCCTCCCAGAATATCACGCGCCGTATATTCGACCGGTCCACGCAGAGGCAGCTTCACGGTTTTGCCTTCTGCCGCGCGGTATTTGGCTACGCCACCAACGTGACGCGTCATCGCAGATTCAGAGCTCATACCGTAGAACAGCATAAATTTCTCGCCGTCTTCATCAACTACGGTACCGCCGCTCTCTTCATGTCCTGCCAGCATGCCGCCGAGCATCACGAAATCTGCGCCGCCACCAAAGGCTTTAGCAACATCACCCGGCATGGTGCAGCCACCGTCACTGATGATCTGGCCGCCCAGGCCGTGCGCAGCATCTGCACACTCAATGACAGCAGACAGTTGCGGATAGCCAACGCCCGTTTTCACGCGCGTGGTGCATACAGATCCCGGGCCAATGCCCACTTTCACGATATCTGCACCGGAGAGGATCAGCTCTTCACACATTTCGCCGGTCACCACGTTGCCTGCGATAATGGTTTTGGTCGGCCAGGCTTCACGCGCCTTGCTGACGAACTGCACGAAGTGTTCGGAATAGCCATTTGCCACATCAATGCATACAAAGTTAAGCGCCGGGTTAGCTGCCAGAATGCATTTGGTTTTCTCGAAATCAGCATCTGAGGTGCCGGTAGAAACCATGACATGCTTAACCACATCGTCAGAAGCAGACGCGACAAAGGCGTTCCACTCTTCGGTGCTGTAGTGTTTGTGTACAGCGGTGAGCACATCAAATTGCGCCAGGGCAGTTGCCATCTCAAAGGTACCCACCGTATCCATGTTGGCAGCGATGATCGGCACGCCAGACCAGGTCTGACCGGAATGCTTAAAGGTGAATTGACGTTCGAGTTCAACGTCTGAGCGACTTTTCAGTGTAGAGCGTTTAGGGCGGATAAGAACGTCTTTGAAACCTAACTTCAGATCTTCTTCGATACGCATGTGGGGATTCCTGGGGTTAGAGGCAAATTTATTAAAAGCACAACTCCAGTGACGCTATCATACGCACTAATACCTGCTCCGCAAGACTGCGAATTTCTCTTTTTTTACGCTACAATCCTATAAATTTACCTGGTAAAAAGCAGGTAAAACGAGCTAAACATTTGCTGGCGCATGTTTGTTTTTTAAGCAATTGATTTTAATAATGAATAATTCCCAGGATTTGATTTAATGGGGTATATCGTCGCATTAACTGGCGGCATCGGTAGTGGTAAAAGTACCGTTGCGAACGCTTTTTCTCGTTTGGGTATCACGATAATCGATGCCGACATCATTGCCCGTCAGGTGGTAGAGCCCAATAAACGCGCGCTCAAGGCGATTGAGGCTCATTTTGGCCAGTCCATCATCAATGCAGATGGCACGCTAAATCGCCGTCAGCTTCGTGAACGCATTTTTTCTGATTCTTCAGAAAAGGTCTGGCTTAATGCCCTGCTCCATCCCATTATCCATCAGGAAACCCAGCGTCAGATTGCCGCAGCCCGCTCACCTTATGTACTGTGGGTTGTTCCTTTGCTGGTAGAGAATCAGCTTCAGGAAAAAGCCGATCGGGTTTTGGTCATTGATGTTTCGCCCGAAACGCAAATCCAGCGAACCGTAGCGCGCGACCATGTCACGCGTGAACATGCTGAACAAATTCTTGCCGCTCAGGCCACGCGCGCCCAGCGCCTTGCCGTTGCGGATGATGTTATTGATAATAACGGCGCACCAGATGCCATTGCATCGGATGTTGCCCGTCTGCACGAGCAGTATCTGACCTTCGCCGCGCAGGCCGTTGCACAGGAAAAACCATAATGTCGACTCATATTCTTTTCGAGCATCCACTTAACGAAAAAATGCGTACCTGGCTGCGCATCGAATTTCTCATTCAGCAGCTTTCACACCATCTGCCTGTCAACGATCACGCCGCTGCATTGCATTTCTTTCGCAACGTAGGCGATCTTCTGGATGTGATTGAACGCGGTGATGTCCGCACGGAATTGTTGAAAGAGCTGGAACGTCAGCAGCGTAAATTACAGGCGTGGAAAGAAGTTCCTGGAGTTGATCAGAGCCGTATTGATTCACTTCGTCAGCAGTTGAAAAACAGCAGCAGCGTTCTGATGGCGGCTCCTCGCGTCGGGCAGTTTTTGCGTGAAGATCGCCTGATCGCACTGGTTCGCCAGCGGCTGAGTATTCCCGGCGGCTGTTGCAGCTTCGACCTGCCAACGCTCCATATGTGGCTGCATATGCCGCAGGCTCAACGTGACGCGCAGGTAAATAGCTGGCTGGCAAGCCTTGAGCCGGTGAATCAGACTTTATCGCTGATACTCGACCTTATCCGTAACTCTGCACCGTTCCGCAAGCAAACCAGCCTGAACGGTTTCTATCAAGACAACGGCGACGATGCCGATCTGTTACGCCTGAATCTCTCCCTGGACGAACAGCTTTACCCGCAAATTTCCGGGCACAAGAGTCGTTTTGCGATTCGCTTTATGCCACTGGACAGCGAAAATGGCACCGTGCCGGAACGCCTCGATTTTGAACTGGCCTGTTGTTAAGGAGTGCCGATGTCTGACGTAACTACCGTAAACTGCCCCACCTGTGGCAAAACTGTCGTCTGGGGCGAAGTGAGTCCGTTTCGCCCATTCTGCTGTAAGCGTTGCCAGCTAATTGACCTGGGTGAATGGGCAGCGGAAGAGAAACGCATTCCGAGTGAAGGCGATCTCTCCGATAGCGATGGCTGGAGCGAAGAGCAGCGGTAAATTAAACGCCCTGCACCAACCGGGTAATCACAGGTTCATTTGCCGGAGGAAATTTTTCGGCATCGCTGGCCTGTAGCTCAACCCAGTTACCCGGTTGTCCTTCTTTCCCCCAGGGTTCTCCTTCCCAGTTTTCCACCAGCCAGAACCATAGCGTGATGTGACGGTCCGGGAACTGGTATTCAAGCGTATCAAACAGCGTTGCCCCAATGGGGGTAATACCCACCTCTTCTTGTAGTTCACGAACCAGTGCCTGTTCGGGCGTTTCGCCTGATTCGATTTTCCCGCCGGGAAACTCCCATTTATTTGCCATGTGGGCGTCGGCGGCACGTTGGGTAATGAAGATCTTATTTTGCGGGTTACGAATAATCCCGACAGCAATTTGCAGTATTTTCATTGTATTACGTCCATAAAAAAGGCGCAGATTTCTGCGCCTTTTGGATTTTTATATTCTTAGCTCAGACGGCCGTGGCACGATTTGTACTTTTTACCGGAACCGCATGGGCACGGATCGTTACGACCGACTTTACGATCGCCGGTTTGCGCCGCGATCGCCGCCGCGGCTTCGCTTTCGTCAGTCTGGTGGCTCAGCTGTTGCATTTGTGCCAGGCGCTCGGCTTCTTCACGACGCTGCTGCTCCATCTCTTCCACTTCTTCCGGCATGCGTACCTGGACTTTGCTCAGGGTGCTGATCACTTCATACTTCAGTGACTCCAGCATAGAAGCAAACATAGAGAAGGATTCACGCTTGTACTCCTGCTTCGGATCTTTCTGCGCGTAGCCACGCAGGTGGATACCCTGACGCAGGTAGTCCATTGCTGCCAGGTGCTCTTTCCACAGGGAGTCCAGCGTCTGCAGCATCACGCCTTTTTCGAAGTGACGCATCATTTCAGCGCCAACGACTTCTTCTTTACGCTTGTAGACTTCCAGAGCGTTTTCGAAAATGCGTTCACGCAGCGTCTCTTCATGCAACTCTGGCTCTTTATCCAGCCATTCTTTGATTGGCAGATCAAGATCGAAGTCGTTTTTCAGACGTTCCTGCAGGCCTTCAACATCCCACATTTCTTCCAGAGACTGCGGTGGAATATGGCCGTCGATGGTCGCTTTGAATACATCTTCACGGATACTGTTGATGGTTTCGCTCACGTCGGACACATCCAGCAGCTCATTACGCTGGGTGTAGATCGCACGACGCTGATCGTTCGCTACGTCATCATATTCCAGCAGCTGCTTACGAATATCAAAGTTGCGGCTTTCAACTTTACGCTGCGCGTTTGCAATCGCTTTAGTCACCCACGGGTGTTCGATAGCTTCGCCTGGTTTCATACCCAGTTTGCGCATCATGCCGGAAACACGGTCAGAGGCGAAAATACGCATCAGCGCATCTTCCATAGACAAGTAGAAGCGCGATGAACCCGCATCCCCCTGACGACCCGCACGGCCACGGAGCTGGTTATCGATACGGCGAGATTCGTGACGCTCGGTACCAATGATGTGCAAACCGCCGGATGCCAGAACGGCATCATGGCGAACCTGCCAGTCAGCTTTAATCTGGGCAATCTGTTCTGGGGTTGGGTCTTCCAGCTCTGCCACTTCGGCCTGCCAGCTACCGCCCAGCATAATATCGGTACCACGACCTGCCATGTTGGTGGCGATGGTCACCGCAGCCGGATAACCCGCCTGTGCAACGATATCTGCTTCCTTAGCGTGGAATTTGGCGTTCAGCACGTTGTGCTTGATACCCGCTTTGGCCAGCTCATTGGAAACCACTTCTGATTTCTCAATGGAGATAGTACCCACCAGCACTGGCTGCCCTGCAGCGGTGCGGTCACGAATATCTTCAATGATCGCCTGAATTTTTTCCGCTTCGGTCATGTATACCAGATCCGGCATGTCCTTACGGATCATTGGACGGTTGGTAGGGACAACCACGGTATCCAGTTTATAGATGGAGCTGAATTCAAACGCTTCGGTATCTGCAGTACCGGTCATCCCTGCCAGCTTCTCGTACAGACGGAAGTAGTTCTGGAAGGTGATGGAGGCCAGCGTCTGGTTTTCGTTTTGAATATCAACGCCTTCTTTGGCTTCAACAGCCTGGTGCAGGCCATCAGACCAGCGACGCCCCTGCATGGTACGCCCCGTGTGTTCGTCAACGATGATAACTTCACCGTCTTTCACGATGTAATCGACATCGCGGGTGAACAGCGCGTGAGCACGCAGTGCGGCAGTCACGTGGTGCATCAGCATGATGTTAGTTGGAGAGTACAGAGACTCACCCTCTTCCATAATGCCCTGCGCAACCAGCAGTTCTTCAATTTTCACCAGACCGCGTTCAGTCAGGTTCACCTGGCGCGCTTTTTCATCCACGGAGAAGTGACCTTCACCCTGGAAGGTATCGGAGTCTTCTTTCTCCTGACGCAGCAGGTGTGGAATGATTTTATCGACTTTACGGTACATCTCGGAGCTGTCTTCAGCCGGGCCAGAGATGATCAGCGGGGTACGTGCTTCATCGATCAGGATGGAGTCCACCTCATCCACCAGTGCATAGTGCAGTTTACGCTGTACACGTTCTTCCGGGCTGAACGCCATGTTGTCGCGCAGGTAGTCGAAGCCGTATTCGTTGTTGGTACCGTAGGTGATATCCGCGTTATATGCATCACGCTTAGCCGGTGCAGGCAGACCGGACATGTTGATACCGACGGTCAGACCTAAGAATTCAAACAGTGGACGGTTGTTTTCGGCGTCACGCTGCGCCAGATAGTCGTTGACGGTAACAACGTGAACGCCTTTACCGGTCAGTGCGTTCAGATAGGCCGGCAGCGTTGCGGTCAGGGTTTTACCTTCACCGGTACGCATCTCTGCAATACAACGCTCGTTAAGCACCATACCGCCCAGCAGCTGGACGTCAAAGTGACGCATACCGAACACACGCTTACTCGCTTCGCGTACCACAGCAAAAGCTTCCGGGATCAGGTTTTCCAGAACTTCGCCTTTCTCCAGGCGCGCACGGAACTCTGCGGTTTTGGCTTTCAGCTCGTCATCAGACAGCTTCTCCATTGCCGGTTCCATACCATTGATGACGGTGACGGCTTTGCGCATACGGCGCAGGGTGCGATCGTTACGACTACCAAAAACTTTGGTTAATAATTTGATTAGCATAATAAAGTCTCAAACGCCCCACGATGGGCAGATAAATTAAGGTATTGAAAAAGTTAATTTAGCTGAGGCGCTGGGGCCCGGCGCGGATGCCGTGAACCTGGCTTATCCATGTCGAGACAGAGAATGTTGCAGGTGGTGTGAATGCGGTTTGTGCAGTCTGACGCACAATAAGAGGCGGCTGGCTGTCCTGGGTGAGAAGCGCGTTAAGCGTGTCCAGCAGCGCAAGATGCTGCGCCTGAACCGGCAGCGTCTCTTCGACAACAGGGACTGCCTGCGGCGCCATCGCAAATGACAGATGACGAATAACCGTGCGGATTGCGTGCTGGTGCCAGTAATCCACCGAGAAATTAGGGCGGCGGTTGGCTTCCAGCAGGGCAAGGTTAGTAAAGTTAACCCGCGTGGTGAGATCGTGTTTGGTTGCGGAGGTTTTGGTGAGGGTTGCCGCTTCAGCGCTGTTGCTGAGCGCAGGCAAGCCGAGGCTCGCCGCGACCATCCCTAATAAGAGATGCGGCCAGAAGTAACGTCTGCCAAATTGTCGCCAGCGCGTCAGTATTCCGCTCACCTGCTCCACCACATAAGTCAGCCTTGTACAGGCTGAGTTCAGATATTTTTTTAGCGTCCAGATATTACCACTAAAGCCAGTACACAGCAGCAGGAATGACGTGTCGCCGCAGGGAAAAACGGTCAAGAATGCAGCTAACGCACAGTTTTTCTGCGCCAGATAGGGCCTGGAGAGGTAAGGTCAAAACGAAGAAAGGAAAGAAATAAAAACGACTGGTCTCCCTGGTCGGAGAGAGTACCAGGTTAACCAGTCGATTTTTTACGAACGGTTTTAACCGTTACGCCAGAACCAGATTTGGTGTTTTGAAGGCCAGCGGCAATTCAGCTTCGTCTTCAAAGGTCACATATTCCCAGGCTTCCTGTTTTGCCAGGACGGCCTGCAACAATTTGTTGTTCAGCGCATGACCGGATTTGAACGCGGTAAACGCACCAATAATATTGTGACCACACATGAACAGGTCGCCGATCGCATCCAGCATTTTGTGACGAACGAATTCATCTTCAAAACGCAAACCGTCTTCGTTCAATACGCGATAATCGTCAACAACGATGGCACAATCGAAGCTACCGCCCAGGCACAGGCCGCGGGACTGCAGATATTCGATATCACGCATAAAACCAAACGTACGTGCACGGCTGATCTGGCGCATAAACGCATCAGCAGAGAAGTTCATCGCATAGCGTTGGGTGCTTGCATCAATCGCCGGATGGTTAAAGTCGATGGTAAAGTCCAACGAGAAACCATTGTACGGTTTGAATTCAGCCCACTTGTCGCCATCTTCGACGCGAACGGTCTCTTTAATGCGAACAAATTTCTTCGCGCAGTTCAGTTGTTCGATGCCGGCATCCAGCAACAGATAAACGAACGGGGCAGCACTGCCATCCATAATCGGGATTTCCGGTGCATCGACTTCAACAATAATGTTGTCGATACCCAGACCCGCCAGGGCGGCATTCAGGTGCTCTACGGTAGAAATCCGCACGTCATGCTCGTTCACCAGGCAAGTACAGAGCATTGTATCACGCACAGATTTGGCATCGGCCGGAAAATCTACCGGTGGATTCAAGTCGGTGCGACGATAGATGACCCCGGTATTGGCCGGCGCAGGGCGTAACGTCAGTGTGACTTTCTTGCCGGTATGTAAACCGACGCCAGTCGCCTGAACGATACGTTTAAGTGTCCTTTGTTTGATCATCGTATAATCTCGCCAAATTAACTATCCAACCGAGAGTGTATCTCACTATCGGTGGGCCAGTTTAGCACAAAGAGCGAAAATGCCCAAATTCCAGCTAATTCTTAGTCAGCTTGCTTACGCAGGAACGCTGGGATATCCAGATAATCTGGCTCTTTCGCCGTTTGCGGAGTGGTATCGTTAACCACTTTCGCTGCCGGTTTTTGCTCCTGAGTCAGTGGAGCCATACCGTGCTGCTGGTAACGATCCATGACCGGCTGCTGGGTCTGCTTGTTGGTCACCAGGGTGATCTCTGGACGCTTGTCCATACCGATACCGGTAGCAACAACAGTGACGCGCAGTTCGTCGTTCATTTCCGGGTCAAGGGAAGTACCAATTACCACGGTAGCGTTGTCAGAGGCGAACGCACGGATGGTGTTACCCACGGTTTCGAACTCATCCAGACGCAGGTCAAAGCCAGCGGTAATGTTGACCAGCACGCCGCGCGCACCAGACAGGTCGATATCTTCCAACAGTGGAGAAGAGATAGCCATTTCAGCCGCTTCTTCCGCACGATCTTCACCGCTCGCCACGCCAGAACCCATCATCGCATAGCCCATTTCGGACATCACGGTACGAACGTCTGCAAAGTCAACGTTCATCAGGCCTGGACGGGTGATCAGTTCAGCGATGCCCTGAACCGCGCCTTTCAGCACGTCGTTTGCTGCGCCAAAGGCATCCAGCAGAGAGATACCGCGCCCCAGAACTTTCAGCAGTTTGTCGTTCGGGATGGTAATCAGAGAGTCCACATGTTTGGACAACTCAGTGATACCCTGCTCCGCAAATGCCATACGCTTCTTGCCTTCAAAGTTGAAAGGCTTCGTCACGACAGCAACGGTCAGGATACCTAAATCTTTTGCCACTTCAGCAACAACAGGTGCAGCACCCGTACCGGTACCACCGCCCATGCCCGCAGCGATAAAGACCATGTCCGCACCTTCCAGTGCAGCACGCAGGGCTTCGCGGTCTTCTTCAGCCGCATTACGACCGACTTCCGGGTTAGCCCCAGCGCCCAAACCTTTGGTGATGCCACCACCGATCTGAATCGTCTGGCCTACAGCCGTCTTACGCAGTGCCTGTGCATCGGTGTTGACCGCAAAAAATTCAACGCCTTCAATACGCTCACGCACCATATGCTCTACGGCGTTGCCGCCGCCGCCACCGACGCCGATGACTTTAATCACCGCGTCGTTGGTCAGTTCCATCGGTTCAAACATAATTTCTCTCTCCGTTGTGCCTGTCGCCCGAGACCGCCAATTCTCTCCGGTCTCTTAAAAAAATTAAAATTCTTTTCGCAACCAGCTGTTAAGTCGCTTAACCCACGACCCCACTGATACGCGCTTTTCCACTTCTGCTTCGCCACTCAGGTGGGATTCTTTCCCATAGTGAAGCAGTCCCACAGCCGTTGAATAGTACGGCTCCTGGGCATAATCCGTTAAACCGGTGATATTCAGCGGCGCGCCAATACGCACCTGCGTATGGAACACGCGCTGAGCGCAGGCCGCAAGACCTTCAATTTGCGCTGCTCCGCCGGTTAATACAATCCCCGCCGCAAGATGGTGTTTAACACCCTGCTGGCGAAGCTGTTCTTGTAATTGCAAAATCTCTTCGTTGACCAGATTAAGCAGCTCGGTATAGCGAGGTTCAATCACCTCTGCCAACGTCTGGCGCTGCAGGCTGCGCGGTGGACGTCCACCCACGCTTGGCACTTCAACGCTCTCGTCTTTGCCTACAATAGAACCCAGTGCGCACCCGTGGCGAACTTTAATCGCCTCTGCATCGCTCGGCGGCGTACCAAAGGCGTAGGCTATATCGCTGGTCACTACGTTTCCTGCGTAAGGGATCACTTTGGTGTGGCGCAGAGCACCGCCGGTATACACGGCCATGTCCATTGTACCACCACCAATATCGACCACACAGACGCCCAGTTCACGTTCATCTTCGGTCAGCACGGAATAACTTGCAGCCAGACCGGCGAAAATAAGTTGGTCAACTTTTAAGCCACAACGTTCAACCGCTTTAACGATGTTCTTCGCCATATCGTTATGGCATGTGATCAGGTGCACTTTTGCCTGCATACGAACGCCTGAAAGCCCCACTGGATTTTTGATCCCTTCCTGGTAATCAATGGCATATTCCTGTGGGATCACGTGCAGTACGCGATGCTCATCGCGAACACGCACCGATTTTGCCGTGTGCACGACGTTCTCAACGTCTTCCTGCGTCACTTCTTCTTCAGAAATCGGTACCATGCCGATTTCGTTCTGGCAGCTGATGTGTTTGCCAGAAAGGGCCAGATAGACAGAGGAAATCTGGCAATCTGCCATCAATTCAGCCTGATCGATGGCGCGCTGTACGCATTTCACCACCGACTCAAGATCGTTTACCCCACCTTTATCCATACCACGGGACGGGCAACTGCCCACGCCAATGATATTGACCATACCGTCGGGCAGAACTTCCCCTACTAAAGCGGCAACCTTCGCAGTGCCAATCTCCAGTCCAACTACCAGTTTTCTGTCCGTCGCCTTGATCATTGTTGTTCTGCCTGTACCTGTGCCTGATTCTGTTGCTGATTAGGTTCCTCGACCGGAGCCGGCACCCAACCGACTGCTGCGCCTGAGTCATAGCGCAAATCAACGTAGCTTATCCGTTTGCCGTCAGTCTGTGCCTGCTGCTGTAAAACCGGGTAAAGTTCTACAAAACGCGCCAGACGCTTCATTGTGTCGCCGCGACCCAGGTTGAGCTTAATGCCGTTCGTTAACGTCAGCTGCCATGAACGGCGTGCCGTCATCGCTGCGTCTTTTAACGTAAACCTGTCTTTCGCCAGCACCTGACCCATATCGCGAAAACCTTGTAACACTTCGTTTTCGCTACCTTCCGGGCCATACAACATCGGTAAATTTTGCTTGTTGACGCGATCGCTTGGGACGCTGAAGGAATTTCCGTCTACGTCGACCATATGCTGATCATTCCAACGCGCAATGGGCACATATTCAACCAGATGAATCTTCAATTCATCAGGCCATTGCTTTCTTACACTCGCCTGTTTTATCCACGGCAGACGTTCGATCTGGCTTTGGATGATATTGACGTCCTGAGTCATAAAGGTGCCAGGCGAGCCCAGCGCCAGAATCGACTGGCGAATATCATCGTTACGCGTGTAGTGACGCTCACCGGTCACGACCAGCTTCGAAAGCGGCAGCCGTTGTGCATCTTCCATCCAGCCCAGTACCATCCAGCCGCTGATAAACACGGTGCACAGCACCCCGAGCAGGAAAATAATCCCTGCAAGACGCGTTCCATTACTCCGGCGTGAAGAAGAATATTCTTCCTCTTCATCGCGGTTGCGTGTGTTCAATGCAGCCTGAGACATATCAGCCCGCCTGGTCCAGAATACGTACGACTAATTGCGAGAAGCGCATTCCCGCCTGACGCGCGGCCATCGGCACAAGGCTGTGGCTGGTCATGCCTGGAGAGGTATTTGCTTCCAGCAGATAAAATTGCCCATCACTATCGAGCATCACATCAATGCGTCCCCAGCCGCGGCATCCCAGAACATTCCAGGCTTTAAGCACCAGGGACTGTAAATCTGATTCACGTTCTTCTTCCAGACCACTTGGGCAGAAATATTGCGTCTCATCAGAGAGATACTTCGCCTCATAATCATAGAAGACTCCAGCGGGTTGGATACGAATTGACGGTAAAATTTCTTCACCAAGCATCGCGACGGTAAATTCTGGCCCGCTAAGCCATTTTTCAATCAGAACTTCTTCATCATGTTGAAATGCCAGCGCTAAAGCGGCAGATAAATCTTCAGCTTTATCAACTTTGGACATACCAACGCTCGAGCCTTCACGGCTGGGTTTCACAATAACCGGTAACCCCAGCTCGGCAATGCTCGCATTAACGCTATCCGAAAGGCCCATTTCAAATTCGTGACGGGTCAGCGCAACCCAAGGAGCAACGGGCAGTCCCGCGCCCTGCCACAGCAGTTTGCTGCGCAGTTTATCCATCGAAATTGCCGACGCCATCACACCGCTGCCGGTATACGGCATGCCGATTAAGTCCAGCAACCCTTGCAGGGTGCCATCTTCGCCACCGCGGCCATGCAGTGCGATAAAGACTTTATCGAAGCCCATTGCTTTCAGCTGCGTCACATCAATCTCTTTCGGATCGACCGGGTGTGCATCTACACCCTCTTCACGCAGGCCTGCCAGTACCGCGGCACCAGAATTCAGAGAGACTTCACGTTCAGCGGAGGTGCCGCCAAACAGGACAGCAATCTTATCAGCCATGACGCTCGTCCTCCTGAGTTTGCGGCTTCAGTTTGATTTCGGCTAAGGTACGGGCGATTTTGCCGATATTTCCCGCACCCTGAATCAGAATTAAGTCGTTACCCGTCAGTACCGGCGCCAGAATTTCAGCGGCCTGTGCAGGGTCCGAGACCAAAATAGGGTCAACTTTACCGCGTCCACGAATAGTACGACATAACGAACGGCTGTCCGCGCCCGGAATCGGAGTTTCACCCGCTGAATAAACATCCAGCATTAACAGCGTATCAACCTGCGAGAGCACGCTGGCGAAATCGTCATACAGATCGCGAGTACGGGTGAAACGGTGCGGCTGGAAAATCATTACCAGATTCTTGTCCGGCCAGCCCGCACGCGCCGCTTTAATCGTGGCATCGACTTCGGTCGGGTGGTGTCCGTAGTCGTCCACCAGCATGGCGGTACCCGGTTTGCCGTTTACGGGATCCAGCGGGAACTCGCCCAGGAAGTCGAAACGACGGCCGGTACCCTGGAAGCTTTCCAGCGCTCGCAGGATCGCATCGTCGTCAATGCCTTCTTCCGTTGCCACAGCAACCGCTGCCGCCGCGTTCAGAGCGTTATGACGTCCCGGCGCGTTCAGCGTCACATGCAGCAGTTCTTTGTCCTGACGCGCCAGCGTGAAGTGCCCCTGCGCACCAACCTGTTTGTACTCTTCAATCCGCACATCCGCGTCTTCACTGAAGCCGTAAGTCGTGATTTGACGCCCGACACGCGGCAGAAGCTCGCGAATCACCGGATCGTCCACACACATCACCGCACGACCATAAAACGGCAAATTGTGCAGGAAATTAATAAAGGTCTGTTTTAAATTTTCGAAGTCACCCTGGTAGGTATCCATGTGGTCAGCTTCGATATTGGTGACAATCGCCACCATCGGCTGCAGATGCAGGAACGACGCATCGCTTTCATCTGCCTCAGCAATCAGGTAACGGCTGTGCCCCAGACGTGCGTGAACGCCTGCGGCTTTCACCAGTCCGCCATTCACGAAGGTAGGGTCCAGGCCCGCTTCGGCATAAATGCTGGACACCATCGCCGTGGTCGTCGTTTTACCGTGCGTACCGGCGATCGCGATGCCATGACGAAAACGCATCAGCTCTGCCAGCATCTCTGCACGACGAATCACCGGGATGCGCGCTTCATGCGCGGCAACGATTTCCGGGTTTTCTGAGGAGATGGCGCTAGATACCACAACCACGCTCGCATCGCGCACGTTTTCCGGGCGATGGTTGAAATAGATAGTCGCCCCAAGCGACGCCAGCTGCTGCGTAACAGGGTTCGGCGCCAGATCGGAACCACTGATCTGGTAACCTTCGTTAGCTAACACTTCGGCAATACCGCCCATGCCAGCACCGCCGATGCCGACAAAGTGAATGTGCCGGACGCGACGCATCTCGGGCACGATTGAACGCAGTTTCGCCAGTTGTTGTGTATTCATTCTCTAAACGCCATCGACTACTTTAAAAATTCGTGCAGCGCAACACGCGCTGCGAGGGTTAAGCCTGGGCTGCCAGGCTCACTTCTTTTGCTACCCGTTCCGTCGCATCAGGAATAGCGGTCGCGCGCGCGCGTTGCGCCATCTCCAGCAATGCGTCTCTGTTCCAGCCCGCCAGGGTGGTGGCGACCGCATCGGCGGTAAATTGCGGCTGTTCAAATATTTTCGCGGCGCCGGCTTTCTCAAGCGGCAACGCATTCCAGTACTGCTGCCTGTCTTTATGCTGGAAGGGCACAAACAGGGCAGGCAAACCAGCGGCGGCGATTTCACTCACCGTCAATGCACCCGAGCGGCACACCACAACATCGGCCCATGCGTAAGCAGCGGCCATGTCATCAATAAATTCCGTCACTTTATGCTGCGGCTGGCCTTCATCGGCGTAGGCCTGCTCAACGGACTGTTGAGCCCCTTTACCGCTCTGATGCCAGATTGTCACTGCGCTACCCAGCTTTGCGGCAACCTGCGGCATCGTCTGGTTTAAAATGCGTGCCCCCTGAGAGCCACCCACAACCAGTACACGTACCGGCCCTTCACGGTCCGCCAGTCGGGCATCCGGTAACGGCAGCGCCAGCACATCCACACGTACCGGGTTACCCACAACATCCGCTTTCGGGAATGCCCCAGGAAATGCCTGCATCACTTTGGTGGCAATTTTTGCCAGCCATTTGTTGGTCAGACCGGCAATCCCGTTCTGCTCATGCAGCACGACGGGAATGCCCAGCGACCACGCCGCCAGCCCACCGGGGCCCGAAACATAGCCGCCCATGCCCAGCACCACGTCAGGCTTAAAGCGCTTCATGATGGTGCGCGCCTGACGCCAGGCGTTAAAAATACGCACCGGAGCCAGAAGCTGAGCTTTGATACCTTTGCCACGAAGTCCGGAAATACGTATGAAGTCGATCTCGATACCGTGTTTGGGTACCAGATCGGCCTCCATGCGGTCTGCGGTTCCCAGCCAGCGTACCTGCCAGCCCTGATCCATTAAATGGTGCGCAACCGCCAGCCCAGGGAACACATGTCCACCGGTACCGCCTGCCATCACCATTAACCGCTTCGGTTGATTCATCGTGAACCTCGTGTAAACGCCTGGGCTTTCTCCAGACGCGTTTCGTAATCTATGCGCAACAAGAACATGATGGCCGTCGACATGATCAACAGACTTGAACCACCATAACTGATTAACGGCAACGTCAGGCCCTTGGTCGGCAGCATACCTGCTGCGGCCCCGACGTTAACTAATGCCTGGAAGCTAAACCAAATACCAATTGAGCAGGCTAAGAAACCTGAGAAGCGGTGATCGATTTCCAGCGCTTTCCGGCCAATCGACATCGCGCGGAAAGCGACGAAGAATACCATTAATAGTGCTAATACCACACCGATATAACCCAGTTCTTCCCCAATAATGGAGAAGATGAAGTCAGTATGCGCCTCGGGTAAATACTCCAGTTTCTGTACGGAGTTGCCCAAGCCTTGCCCCCATACTTCACCGCGACCAAAGGCCATCAGCGATTGCGTCAGCTGATAACCGCTACCAAACGGATCTTCCCACGGGTTCCAGAAGGAGGTTACGCGGCGGATACGGTATGGCTCTGCGAGGATCAGCAGCACGACCGCTGAAATCCCCATTCCGATAATGGCGATGAACTGCCAAAGCTTTGCCCCCGCGAGGAACAGCATGGCCAGCGTCGTCACGAACAGTACTACCACGGTACCGAGATCGGGCTGGGCGAGCAGTAAGACCGCCAGTACCAGAATAACGCCCATAGGTTTTAAGAACCCGCGAAGGTTGTTACGCACTTCGTCAACTTTACGCACCAGGTAGTTTGCCAGGTAGCAGAAAAGGGAGAGCTTGGTGAACTCCGCAGGCTGAATACGCAGCGGGCCAAAGGCGATCCAGCGCGACGCACCGTTTACGGAGCTACCCACCACCAGAACAATCAGCAGCATGATTATCGAGGCGATCAGCATCGCCGTGCTGTGCCGCTGCCAGAAGGACATCGGCAAACGCAAGGTCACCAGCGCCAGGCAGAATGCCAGTATGATGTACAGGCCATCACGCTTCGCAAACAGGAAAGGATCGTTAGCCAGTCTCTGCCCAACGGGCATCGACGCCGACGTCACCATGATAAAACCGATCGCCGCCAGCCCCAACGTAAGCCAGAACAGCATACGGTCATACATGATCAGGCTATCGGAATCTTTATCCCGCGAAGCCATCACCCAGCCTTTCAGCGCCGCAAACAGCCACGCCAGGATCCCAAATCCTGGCAGACGCGGCATTTTCAGGCGAGGGAGAGATAAACGCATCAGCCTAACTCCTTCGCCAGGCGGGTAAAGACATCACCACGCTGTTCGAAATTCTTGAACTGATCGAGACTCGCGCATGCCGGAGAGAGCAGCACCATATCGCCGGATTTCACGCGAGACGCGATCAGGCGCATCGCCTGTTCCATCGTCTCGGTTTGCTCGGCAATGTCAGGGCGCAGTTCAGCCAGCTCGCGACCGTCACGGCCAAAGCAGTACAAACAGATGCTGTCTCCGGTGAGGTACGGCTTCAGCGAGGAAAAATCGGCTGACTTACCATCCCCACCCAGCAGTAAATGCAGCGTGCCGTCAACGTGCAAGCCGTTCAGCGCAGCCTCAGTGCTGCCCACGTTGGTGGCTTTGGAATCATTAATCCAGCGCACGCCGTTGTGCTCCAGCGCCAGCTGGAAGCGGTGCGCCAGCCCGGTGAAGGTGGTTAACGCTTTCAGGCTGGACGAGCGAGGCAGCCCCACGGCATCGGCCAGCGCCAGCGCCGCAAGGGCATTGGTGTAGTTATGCTGGCCGGTAAGCTTCATCTCTTTCACGTTCAGCACTTTCTCACCCTTCACGCGCAGCCAGGTTTCGCCCAGCTGACGGTTAAGATGATAATCACCCATGGTGATACCAAAGCTGATACAGCGATCGTCGGCACCGCGTACCGGCATGGTCAGTGCGTCATCGGCATTGACCACGCATACTTTGGCATTTTCATACACGCGCAGTTTGGCTGCACGATATTGCTGCAGACCAAACGGATATCGGTCCATATGATCTTCGGTAACGTTCAGGATCGTCGCCGCCGCGGCTTTCAGGCTGGAGGTGGTTTCCATCTGGAAGCTGGACAGTTCCAGAACATACAGCTCACACCCTTTGTCCAGCAGCATCAACGCAGGCAGGCCGATGTTGCCGCCAACGCCCACGTTCATCCCCGCTGCTTTCGCCATCTCGCCAACCAGCGTGGTGACGGTGCTTTTCCCGTTAGAGCCGGTAATGGCAATCACCGGCGCTTGCGCTTCGCGGCAGAACAGCTCGATATCACCGACAATTTCAACACCGGCATCAGCTGCGGCGCTCAGTGAAGGATGCGACAGCGCCATACCTGGGCTTGCAACGATCAGATCGGCTTTCAGCAGCCAGTCATCATTCAGACCGCCAAGGTGGCGTTCAACCTGTTCCGGCAGTGTATCCAGACCCGGCGGAGAAACACGCGTATCCATCACTCGCGGCGTCACACCACGCGCAAGGAAAAAGTCCACGCAGGAAAGGCCTGTCATGCCTAACCCGATGATAACGACTTTTTTACCCTGGTAATCTGCCATGATTAACGCACCTTCAACGTTGCCAGGCCAATCAGCACCAGCATCAGTGAAATAATCCAGAAGCGCACAATGACGCGCGGCTCCGGCCAGCCTTTCAGTTCATAATGGTGGTGAATCGGTGCCATACGGAAGATGCGTTGACCGCGCAGCTTGAAGGAACCAACCTGCAAAATGACCGACAGGGTTTCAACGACAAACACCCCGCCCATGATCACCAGAAGGAACTCCTGACGCAGCAGCACGGCAATAATCCCCAGCGCACCACCCAGAGCCAGCGACCCAACGTCACCCATAAAGACCTGTGCCGGATAGGTGTTGAACCACAAGAAGCCCAGGCCCGCACCGACAATCGCGGTACAGACAATGACCAGCTCACCCGCGTGGCGCAGATAAGGGATATGCAGATAGTTAGCAAAATTCATGTTACCGGTCGCCCATGCCACCAGTGCAAATCCACCGGCTACGAAGACAGTTGGCATAATAGCCAGACCATCCAGACCATCGGTCAGGTTCACGGCGTTACCGGTGCCGACGATCACAAAGTAAGCCAGCAGGATGTAGAACAGACCCAGCTGCGGCATGACGTCCTTGAAGAATGGCACCACCAGCTCGGTTGCGGGCGTGTCTTTCCCCGCAAGGTACAGCGCAAAGGCCACGCCCAGCGCAATGACCGACATCCAGAAATATTTCCAGCGGGCAATCAGACCCTTGGTGTCTTTACGCACGACTTTGCGATAGTCATCGACAAAACCAATAATGCCGTAACCAACCAGAACGGTCAGAACACACCAGACGTACGGGTTTGATGGGTACGCCCACAGCAGCACAGAAACGACGATAGCGGTCAGGATCATGATCCCGCCCATCGTCGGTGTACCGCGTTTGCTAAAGTGCGACTCAGGGCCGTCGTTACGTACAACCTGGCCGAAAGAGAGTTTTTGCAGACGGGCAATCATACGCGGGCCCATCCACAAAGAGATGAACAGCGCAGTCAGCAGGCTGACAATGGCGCGAAACGTCAGATAGGAAAAGACGTTAAAGCCTGAATAATATTTGACCAAATGTTCGGCCAGCCAAACTAACATGTCCCGTTCTCCTGTAATGCGTGCACCACCTCTTCCATGGCAGCACTCCGTGAACCTTTCACCAACACAGTCACAATTTGTTTTTCTGCAACCAACGCTTTCAGACGCTCAATCAATGCCGCTTTATCGGCAAAGTGTTCGCCGACACCGCTGGCCTGGCCGATCGCCTGGCTTAGCTTTCCTACGCTCAACACGCAGTCCAGACCCGCCGCTTTTGCCGCAGCACCCACCTGGGTATGACAGGCTTCACTTTCATCGCCAAGCTCGGCCATATCACCCACGACCATCACGCGATAGCCCGGCATCTCTGACAGCACCTGCACCGCTGCCGTCATTGAGCCGACATTGGCGTTGTAGGAGTCATCCAGCAACAGTTTGTTCTCTGCCAGCTGAATGGGGAACAAACGCCCCGGCACAGCCTGCAAATTCGCCAGCCCTGCTTTGATTGCGTCATGCGTTGCGCCCACCGCCATCGACAGTGCCGCGGCTGCAAGCGCATTGGCAATGTTATGGCGACCCGGCAGCGGCAGCAGAACATCTACGCCACCCGTTGGGGTATTGAGCGTAAATTCAGTACCATGCGAGGTCACATGAATATTGGTTGCAGTGAAATCACTGTTGGCCGCATTCGGCGAGAAGCGCCAGGTCTTGCGCGATCCAATAATGCCCTGCCAGTTCAACCAGTCGTTATTATCGGCATTCATAATGGCAATGCCGTCTACCGGCAGGCCGGTATAGATCTCACCTTTCGCTTTCGCTACGCCTTCCAGCGAACCAAAACCTTCCAGGTGAGCAGCGGCCAGGTTATTCACCAGCGCGGCTTCCGGACGCGTCAGGCTCACGGTCCAGGCGATTTCGCCCTGGTGGTTTGCGCCTAACTCAATAACGGCAAATTCATGTTCTTTTGTCAGACGGAGTAATGTCATCGGCACGCCGATGTCATTGTTTAGGTTCCCCGCGGTATAAAGTGTGTTCCCACACTGGCCGAGGATAGCCGCCGTCATCTCTTTTACCGACGTTTTACCAGACGATCCCGTCAGCGCCACAACGCGAGTCGGAACCTGCTGGCGAACCCATGCCGCCAGCTCACCGAACGCGAGGCGCGTATCGCTCACCACAATCTGTGGCAAATCGATATCGAGCCTGCGGCTAACCAACAGTGCACCAGCACCGTTATCTTTAGCCTGTTCGGCAAAATCGTGGGCATCAAAACGTTCGCCTTTAAGCGCCACAAACAGGCAACCCGCGGTCACGTTGCGGGTGTCGGTGGTCACGGCTTCGATGGTCAGATCCTGACCATGCCATTCGCCCTGCAAGATTGCAGCGGCCTGGCTTAGCGTGATGCTAATCATGCCACGACTCCCAGTAGACGAGCGGCCGTCACGCGGTCGGAATAATCCAGACGACGGTTGCCGACAATTTGATAATCTTCATGGCCTTTACCGGCCAGCAGAACCACGTCGTTCTCACGGGCCTGCATAATGGCGTTGGTCACGGCTTCAGCGCGGCCTTCCACCACGCGAGCGCGACCCGCGTCCAGCATGCCGGCAAGAATATCGTTGATAATCGCGCGTGGCTCTTCGGTACGCGGGTTGTCATCGGTCACAACCGGAATATCCGCGAACTGTTCAGCAATGGCACCCATGAGTGGACGCTTGCCCTTATCACGATCACCGCCGCAGCCAAACACACACCAGAGCCTGCCGGCGCAGTGCAGACGCGCCGCTTCCAATGCTTTTTCAAGCGCATCCGGCGTGTGAGCGTAATCGACCACCACCGTCGGTTTGCCCGGCGCGCTGAACACTTCCATACGGCCGCACACGGGCTGCAAGCGTTCAGCTGTTTTCAGCAATTCGTCCATCGGATAACCCAGTGACAGCAGCGTCGCCAGCGCCAGCAGCAGATTGCTGACGTTAAACGCCCCCATCAGACGGCTTTCGATTTCACCTTTGCCCCATGACGATGCAAAGCGAATCGTCGCCCCGCTATCGTGATAGTTCACCTCAACCGCCTTCAGCCAGCGGCCGTGGCAGTCCGGGTTGATATTTTCTTCCATTGACACCGCAACGGCGTCAGGCAGTTTAGCCAGCCAGCGGCGACCGACTTCATCGTCGGCATTGATGATGGCCTGACCGCAGTGATGCGTGGAGTAAAGCAACCATTTTGCTGCTTCGTAGTGCTCCATATCACCGTGGTAATCAAGATGGTCGCGGCTTAGGTTCGTGAACACGGAAGCCGCAAATTTCAGCGCTGCCACACGGTGCTGTACCAGACCATGTGAAGAAACTTCCATCGCAGCAAAAGTTGCCCCCTGCTCTGCCAGACCCGCAAGCACATGCTGCACGTCTACCGCGGAACCCGTGGTGTTCTCCGTCGGGCTGACTTTACCCAGCAGGCCGTTGCCCACGGTGCCCATCACCGCACCGGTTTCACCCAGCAGCTGTGCCCATTGCGCCATCAGCTGCGTCGTGGTGGTTTTACCGTTCGTACCTGTCACCCCAACCAGACGCAGTTGATCGGAAGGTTCATGATAGAACCGACCCGCCAGCGCGGAGAGACGTTCATTCAACTGGCTGAGATAAATGACCGGCACACCGTGCATTTCACGGATTTCGCCGTCTGTTGCCTCGTCTTTGGCCTCAGCAATAATGGCAGCAACACCTTGCGCAATCGCCTGCGGGATATAACGACGCCCGTCCGCCTGATGACCGACCACCGCTACAAAAAGATCGCCAGAAGCCGCAGCGCGGCTATCCAGTACCATCTCTCGCAGTGCTCGCTCCGGTGCATGTGGCACCCACGGAGCGAGAAGGTCGCGCAAATTACGATCTGCCACCTGTACCCTCGCCTTGATTAATTACAAATTCACTTTTATCACCCGTCGTCAGCGCGTCCGGTTCAATGTTCATGGTACGTAACACACCGCCCATGATTGCCCCGAACACAGGCGCAGAGACGGCGCCGCCGTAATATTTACCCGCTTGTGGATCGTTAATGACGACCACCAGCGCAAAACGCGGATTGCTTGCAGGCGCAACGCCTGCGGTATAGGCAATGTACTTGTTGATATAGCGGCCGTCCGGCCCCACTTTTTTCGCCGTACCGGTTTTAATGGCGATGCGGTAGCCTTTAATCGCCGCCTTCACACCACCGCCACCCGGCAGCGCCACGCTTTCCATCATGTGAACAACGGTACGTACGGTGGATTCAGGGAAAATACGCTCCCCTGGAACCGGTGGATCAACTTTGGTAATCGACAGCGGGCGATAGACGCCATAGCTGCCAATCGTTGCGTAGACTCGCGCTAACTGTAACGGCGTTACCATTAGCCCGTAGCCGAAAGAGAAGGTGGCCCTCTCTATGTCAGACCACCGTTGTTTTTGAGGATATAAGCCACTGCGTTCTCCGACCAACCCCAAATTGGTCGCTTTTCCCAGCCCAAAACGTGAGTAAGTCTCTACTAACGCTGAGGACGGCATCGCTAACGCCAGCTTTGAAACACCGACGTTACTCGACTTCTGTAAGACCCCGGTCAGAGTCAGTTCGCTGTAACGGGCCACGTCTTTGATTTCATGGCCGTTAATGCGGTAAGGAATCGTATTCAGAACGGTACTTTCATTGACAATGCCGCGCTGGAGCGCAGTCATCACCACCATCGGTTTCACCGTGGAGCCCGGTTCGAACACGTCGGTGATGGTACGGTTACGCATTACATCCTTCTGCGTACCGGTGAGATTGTTAGGGTTGTAGGACGGGCTGTTGGCCATTGCCAGCACTTCGCCGGTGCTGACGTCGACTAGCACGGCACTGCCCGATTCCGCTTTGTTAAAGGCCACGGCGTTGTTCAGCTCGCGGTAGACCAGCGCCTGTAAGCGCTCGTCAATGCTCAGGGCCAGGTTGTGCGCCGCCTGGCTGTCCGTTGAAGAAATATCTTCAATCACGCGACCATAGCGGTCTTTACGCACGATACGCTCGCCCGGCTGGCCGGTTAGCCACTTATCAAAGCTTTTCTCTACGCCCTCGATCCCCTGGCTGTCCACGTTTGTGAAGCCAATGAGGTGAGCGGTTACTTCGCCTGACGGATAATAACGACGCGATTCTTCACGAAGATGGATGCCTGGCAGCTTCAGTTTGCGGATGTAATCCGCCATGTCAGGGTTCACCTGACGTGCCAGATAGATAAAGCGCCCTTTCGGGTTCGCATTCACGCGGGATGAAAGTTGATCCAGCGGCATTTTCAGGGCATCCGACAGCGCTTTCCAGCGGTTATCGAGGGTAATGCCTCCGGCGTCGTGCAGCTCTTTAGGATCGGCCCAGATCGCCTTCACGGGAACACTCACCGCCAGCGGTCGACCGGAGCGGTCGGTGATCATCCCACGGGAGGTCGAGACTTCCTGCACGCGCAGCGAGCGCATGTCTCCCTGACGCACCAGCATGTCAGGCGCGATAATTTGCAACCAGGCTACCCGCCCGAGCAGGAAACCCAGCGCCAGTAAAATACAGCCGCAAAGCAACGCAAAACGCCAACTGACAAAGTTGGCCTGTTCTTCCTGACGTTTCGGTTTTTGCGTTTTTGCCGCTGCTTTCATGCGTCGCGTGTTCCCTTATTTTTGTACTACGATATTTTCCTGCGAAGGATCAACATGCTGCAGCTGCAGCTTTTCCGTTGCGATCCGTTCAACCCGGCTGTGATCGCCGAGCGCATTTTCTTCAAGGATTAAATTTCGCCATTCGATATCCAGCGCATCGCGTTCCAGAACCATCTGCTCGCGTTGCGCAGTCAATAAACGCGTATGGTGGGCTGTTGTTACCACCGTTATGGCCGTCACAATGATGCAAATGAACAAGCAGAGTGGCAGCTTCCCAAACCGCAAAAGATCGTCGCCGATCACGCCAGGCAAGGCATGGCGCTCGTTGCTTCCTAACGAATCCTTAACTTTGCTTAGGGTCTCTGTCACTCTGCTGATCATGCGTTCGTCCTCTCTGCAACTCGCAGCACTGAACTACGGGCACGTGGATTCTCTGCCACCTCTTCTTCACCCGGCATCAACTTGCCTAATGCTCGCAACTGACGGCCGCCCAGTTTCCTGAGTTGTTCTTCCGTCATCGGCAGCCCCGCTGGAACCTGTGGACCGCGACTTTGCTCACGCATAAAGCGTTTCACAATGCGGTCTTCCAGCGAATGGAAGCTGATGATGGATAACCGCCCACCTGGGGCCAACACGCCGAGCGAGCTTTTTAGCGCCAGCTCTATTTCCTCCAGTTCACTGTTTACCCAGATGCGAACCGCCTGGAAGGTACGGGTCGCGGGATGTTTGTGCTTATCCTTCACCGGCGTTGCTGCCGCAATCACCTCTGCCAGCTCTTTGGTACGGGTCATTGGCTCAATGCGGTTGCGCTCAACGATGGCGCGCGCAATGCGTTTGCCAAAACGTTCTTCACCAAAGGTTTTGATCACCCAGGCAATATCGGCTTCGTCAGCGGTTTGCAACCATTCTGCTGCAGACTGGCCGCGCGTGGGATCCATGCGCATATCCAGCGGCCCGTCACGCATAAAGGAGAAGCCGCGTTCTGCATCATCAAGCTGTGGTGAAGAGACGCCAAGGTCGAGAAGAATCCCGTCGATCTTGCCCGTCAGGCCGCGCTCGGCAACATAGTCCGCCAGCGCAGAGAAAGGTCCATGCACGATGGAAAAGCGTGGGTCATCGATGGTTTGCGCAACAGCAATCGCCTGCGGATCGCGATCGATTGCCAGCAGGCGTCCTTCCGCTCCAAGTTGAGAGAGGATCAAACGCGAGTGACCACCGCGACCAAAAGTGCCATCAATGTAGATGCCGTCCGGACGAATATTCAGGCCGTTCACGGCCTCATCCAGCAACACCGTTGTATGTTTATAATTTTCCATCATATTTATAGAGACAAGTCCTGCAGCCGTTCCGATAGTGTCCCGGAATCAGACTGCTCAGCGTCGATATCTTCCTTGACCTGTTGATACCAGGTCGTTTCGTCCCACAGTTCAAACTTGTTGAACTGCCCGACCAGCATCACTTCTTTGGTCAGACCGGCATGTTGCCGCAACACAGGGGCAATCAGTAATCGCCCTGCGCTATCCATCTGACACTCACTGGCATGTCCCAATAACAACCGCTGCACGCGGCGTTCCTGCGGGTTCATGCTCGACAGTCGCGACAGCTTTTGCTCAATAATTTCCCATTCAGGCAAGGGGTAAAGCAGCAGGCAGGGGGAGTTAATGTCAATGGTGCACACCATTTGACCTGAAGCGTTCTCGATCAGCTGGTCACGGTATCGGGTTGGAACCGATAAGCGCCCTTTGCCGTCAAGATTGACTAACGTTGCTCCACGGAACATGCCAGCCTCACCCCTCCTCACCACTTTAACCCACAAATTCCCACCTAAAGGAGTTTACGGAGCGAGGGAAAAGCTTGTCAAGCCAGGACTATCTCTATATGAACCCGAAAGCGCTCTATTTACAGAGAAGACCCGATCTGATTAATAACTGCACAACTGGCGAAGCAATATTAACGTTATGAATATTTGTAAGAAAAAAACCGAATATGCACACTAGCGTTAAGTCATCACTCAATATCATCGCAGGAAAATATAAAGTGTCAGTTTGCGACGCGGGCGGCATTTTAAGACATATCGTCTGGGGATAACAGCACCAGATTCATTACGACACCTCGTGAACGCTCCTGCGGTCGCGCCAGCAGGCATCACGGATCGAAAAACGTTTGAATATTCATCGGCAGAGGGGTGTTTGTAACAAAATAATACAAAAACAAGGGCGGAAAATCGTAGAAGTGTTCTTTAAAAGGCAATTTAAAAGTCAGCGATATATAAGATAAATAGCAGACTATGATTACTAAGGAATTATCCTAATTTTACTCCGGGAATTACTTGGGCAAATATTTCATTGAAACGGGGCCGTTTTCACCGCCCCGTTAATTCATTAATAGCGGCTCAAAATTCCGCGGCGATAGAGATTACGTTTGATGCGAGTCAGCCCTGGCTTCGGTTTCCTTGGCTCATCCAGGCTTGCCAGAACGATCTCCAGCACGCGTTCCGCCACGTCACGGTGACGCTGGGCAACGGCCAGCACCGGGCATTGCAGGAAGTCGAGCAGCTCGTTATCCCCAAAGGTTGCTATTGCCAGATCGGAAGGTAGCTTGCCTTCGCGGCGTAGCGTCACGTCCATCACCCCCTGAAGCAGGGCAAACGAGGTGGTAAATAACGCCTGCGGCATCGGGTGTGTTTCCAGCCACTTCTCAAACAGCTGCGCGGCAGCTTCACGTTCATAGCTGTTAGCATAGAGATAGTGAACTTCGCGCGGGTCGTCTTTCCAGGCCGTTCTGAAACCTTGTTCACGCAGGAAGCTCACGGAGAGCTCCGGCAAAGCCCCAAGATAAAGCACGGTTTCAGCCGGGAACGTTCTAAGCTCCGCAGCCAACATTTCCGCATCATCCTGATCGGCACCCACAACGCTTGTGAAATGCTCCCTGTCGAGCGCGCGATCCAGTGCAACGATAGGAAACGGATCGTTCGCCCAGCGTTGATAGAACGGGTGCTCTGGCGGCAAGGATGTTGAAACGATAATCGCGTCGACCTGACGCTGGAGCAAATGCTCAATACAGCGCATTTCGTTATCGGGCTGGTCTTCTGAACACGCAATCAGCAGCTGGTAGCCACGCTGGCGCGCCTGACGCTCAAGATAGTTAGCGATACGGGTATAGCTGGTGTTTTCCAGGTCAGGGATCACCAGACCAATAGAGCGGGTACGCCCGGCGCGAAGGCCAGCTGCGACAGCATTCGGATGGTAGTTGTGCTCACGAACCACCGCCATCACTTTTTCCACGGTCTTATCGCTGACACGGTACTGCTTTGCTTTACCGTTAATCACATAGCTGGCCGTAGTTCGTGACACGCCGGCTAGCCGGGCGATTTCATCCAGTTTCACACTTGCCCCTTAAAAAAAGAAAAATGCCCATGGCCCTGTCAAGGTTATGGTTAAATCTTTTAACATCTAAACGCAGAAAAGCCTTCGCGGCAACCGCTTTTATCTGCGTTGTCGGTGGATTACGCAAAAAAAAGCCCGGCTTTGGTTACCGGGCAGAAAGAGGCGAACCTTTTTGACAACTAACGCATGATTTTATCGCCGCGCGACAGCCCCACGATGCCAGATCGCGCAACCTCAACAATTTTTGCAACATCCCGTACGGTAGCCAGGAAGGCATCCAGCTTATCGCTCGTTCCGGCCAGCTGGACCGTATAAATAGAAGGCGTGACGTCGATAATTTGCCCACGGAAAATATCTGTATTGCGTTTGACCTCATCACGTCCATAACCGCTGGCCTGGATTTTCACCAGCATAACTTCACGCTCGACATAAGCCCCCTGCCCCAGCTCGCTTACGCGCAGCACATCGACCAGCTTATGCAGCTGCTTTTCGATCTGCTCAAGCACTTTGGCATCGCCCACGGTCTGAATTGTCATGCGCGACAGCGTCGGGTCGTCAGTGGGGGCAACGGTCAGGCTTTCAATGTTGTAGCCGCGCTGCGCAAAAAGCCCAATGACGCGTGACAGTGCGCCAGATTCGTTTTCCAGTAATACCGATAATATCCGGCGCATATCAGGTTCTCTCCGTTTTGCTTAGCCACATTTCGTCCATACCACCCCCACGAATATGCATCGGGTAAACGTGTTCTGTGCCGTCTACGACGACATCCATAAACACGAGGCGGTTGTTTTTCACATGCTCAAGCGCTTCACCGAGCTTTGTCTCAAGCTCTGCCGGGTCGGTCACCCGCATGCCAATATGGCCGTAGGATTCCGCCAGACGGACAAAATCGGGCAGTGATTTCATGTAGGACTGCGAGTGGCGGCCGGAGTAGATCATATCCTGCCACTGTTTCACCATCCCGAGATAACCGTTATTCAGGTTCAGAACCAGAACCGGTAACTCATACTGCAGGGCGGTAGACAACTCCTGAATGTTCATCTGGATACTGCCATCCCCCGTCACACAGACGACGGTTTCATTCGGCAGCGCCAGCTTAACGCCCAGCGCGGCGGGCAGGCCAAAGCCCATCGTGCCTAACCCACCTGAGTTGATCCAGTGACGCGGCTTATCAAACGGATAATAAAGAGCCGCAAACATCTGATGTTGGCCCACGTCTGACGTGACATACGCCTCACCGTTGGTTAAACGCCATATTGTTTCGATAACGGCCTGAGGCTTGATATGTTCGCTTTGCGTGTCGTACTTCAGGCAATGGCGTGCCCGCCACAGTTCGATCTGCCGCCACCAGTCGCGGATGTCATCTAGCGGCTGCAACGCGGTTTCCTGGGAGAGCAGTTCGAGCATTTGCTCAAGGACCTGGCGAGCATCCCCCACGATCGGCACATCTGCCGGTACCGTTTTAGAAATGGACGTAGGGTCAATGTCGATGTGCAGCACGGTGGCATTCGGGCAGTATTTCGCCAGGTTATTGGTTGTACGATCGTCAAAACGCACGCCAACGGCGAAAATGACATCCGAATTATGCATCGTCATGTTGGCTTCATAGGTGCCGTGCATACCCAGCATCCCCAGGGCCTGGCGATGGGTCGCCGGGAATACGCCCAGCCCCATCAGTGACGACGCGACGGGAAGATTCAATTTTTCAATCAATTCGCGAAGCTGCACTTCACAGGCTGAATTGACCGCGCCACCGCCGACATAGACAACCGGCTTTTTGGCGGCCATGAGCGTTTGCAACGCGCGTTTAATTTGCCCTTTATGCCCGTGCGTCGTTGGGTTGTAGGAGCGCATGCTCACCGAGTCCGGCCAGACATAAGGCAGCTTGTTCGCCGGGCTCAGAATATCTTTTGGCAGATCGACAACCACCGGGCCAGGACGACCGCTTGCCGCCAGCCAGAAAGCCTTTTTCAGTACGCCTGGAATGTCCTCGGTTTGCTTAACGAGGAAGCTGTGCTTAACCACAGGACGCGAAATCCCCACCATGTCGCACTCCTGGAACGCATCGTAGCCAATCAGTGAGGTGGCAACTTGTCCGGAGAGGATAACCAGCGGGATGGAGTCCATATAGGCCGTCGCAATCCCGGTGATGGCGTTTGTCGCCCCCGGGCCTGACGTCACTAACACCACCCCCACTTCACCTGTGGCGCGCGCCAGCCCATCAGCCATGTGAACCGCCGCCTGTTCATGGCGCACCAGAACATGGTCAATGCCGCCAACCGTATGAAGCGCATCATAAATATCGAGGACTGCACCGCCAGGGTAGCCGAACACTTGCTTCACACCCTGATCAATAAGCGATCGGACGACCATTTCCGCGCCAGACAACATCTCCATGCTTTGCCTCCAGGCTTTTGTTATAGACGAACAGCAGAATTCATTTCTACGCCGTCTTAGCGATCGGATGAACCAATCTTTTATTTTGTAGAGTGTTCGTTACCTTAACCGCTCGTTATGAGGCAGGCAATTAGCAAACCGGTGAAGGCAAATGGCATTCAAAGCACAAAAAACAGCTATTGAGAGAGGAAATGGTGAAATCATCTTAGATAAGGTGACGAGGTGATAAATCATCGCTTAAAACGGGGATGATTCAGGAAATCATCTATTTTTGAACATCAGTTGACGAGCAGAAAAAATTACGTACAGAATAAAATATCATCCGAAAAAGAAAAATCAGGATAAACCACATGAAGACGGTGCGATTTATCCTGACGGGATTATCGGCGACAGACGCTAATAAGCAGCTCTTCCATCCACTGATGCCCTTTATCTCTGCCTGCGGCTTCATGCCAGGAAAGATAACAAGTGCGGCTGTTAAGTTTAAGCGGCAGCGGCAAAACGTGCAGATTTAGCTGTTCCGAGAATTCCTCTGCAAGCCACCGAGGGGCAATAGCCACCAGATGAGTCTGGGATACCACGTTTAATACGCTCACCATTGCCATCCCCTGATAAGCTACGCTCGCTTGTTTATCAGGTGTGTCGTACCACGGCAGGCTAAATGAGGCATATCGATCGAGCGCCACAACGGCATGTTGTTCGCTATAAACATCACTTTCGCGCAGAGGAGAATTCATACGTGGATGTTTTTTACTGGCAACTAAGACCATTTCATCTTTAAACAAAGGCACACAGGAAAATTCTGGGCGACGAAATTCTTCATAGCCCAAAACAAACTCAGTTTCCTGATAACGAAGCTGATGTTCTGTGTTCTGATTTAATGATGATTTAAAAACCAGATGAATGTTTGGCGCGATTTCTTCCACTTTATTGTATATAACAGACGTTAAATAATTATCTAACGGGCTACAAACACAAAGATGGAAAACGCGCTCGCTGCTTAAGGGTTCAAAGCCCGAACCCGGGAGTTCATTTTGTACCAACTGCAGCGCTTGTCGGATGGAACCAAACAATTGAAACGCGCGCGCAGTGGGTTGAATCCCCCTTCCGTATCGAACGAACAGTTCATCGTTGAACATCACCTTAAGTCTGGCAACCGCATTGCTCACGGCAGGTTGGGACATCCCCAGAGACTGCGCTGCTCGCGTAATATTCTGCTCCTGCATAACCGCATCAAATACGGTCAACAGATTGAGATCCACTGTGCGTAGCTGAGGTTTAACCACGTCATAAACTTGGGGTTGAGTAATATTATTTTCTGGCATTCCTGACTCCACTGTCACGCTAAACTCCCTTTACCAAGTCACAGTAATAAGTTCGAAAAATATGATTTATCATTTAGATAAAACCAACGAAAGAAAATTATTCAAAATTCAGAAAATATAAAGAACGCTCTATCGCATGGAGGGCGTTGCATATCCCGTCAATAAAGAGAAAAAATTTAGCCTGAATGATATCAATAACATTATGGCCGGCATGAAACCATAATTCAGGCAAATAAACAATCACCCGGTAGGTTAATGATGAATTAAGTATTATTAAACTATTAACCTCAATCCTTACTTAATACTTAACAACCTGGTATCATTGCAGCCACTACGCAGTCGCTAAAATCATTCACCACATTTATAAATTAATGAAATCACACACATTTCACATCATGACATCACAGTATAAAAAGCATGTTGAATTGCTACTAATTATATTTAAATCATTCCAGAAATGAATTCACAGTCCAAAAATAGACAATTAAATGGGTTCCATTAGAAAAAACCAGCACAATTAGCTAATGTAAAAAGCCCACCCATTTGTGCAATCAGCGTTGATTCGCCCGTCGGGGGTTGACATGAAACGTCATATCCAGTACCACTAAAAGCATATCGACATTCACGGAGCACGATTCATGACACGCACCATTCGTTTCACCCGCCTACTACTACTAAACGCATCCACTGTGCGCGGTAGACTGGCGGGCGAAATTCAGCGTTGAATCGTCACCAGTAAGACTAAAAACCCGCGCCACTGCGCGGGTTTTTTTATGCTCGTAGCAAGGCGCCCTAAGACTGACAAGGACCTAACCCATGAGCCAGCAAGTCATTATTTTCGATACAACCTTACGTGACGGTGAACAGGCATTACAGGCAAGCCTGAGTGTGAAAGAGAAACTGCAGATTGCGCTGGCTCTCGAACGTATGGGCGTCGACGTGATGGAAGTCGGCTTTCCTGTCTCTTCTCCGGGCGATTTCGAATCCGTTCAGACCATCGCGCGCACTATCAAAAACAGCCGTGTCTGTGGCCTGGCGCGCTGCCTCGAGAAAGATATCGACGTCGCGGCAGAGTCGCTGAAAGTGGCCGAAGCCTTCCGTATTCATACTTTTATTGCAACTTCGCCAATGCATATCGCAACCAAATTGCGCAGCACGCTGGATGAGGTTATCGAACGTGCGGTGTACATGGTCAAACGTGCACGCAACTACACGGATGATGTTGAATTTTCTTGTGAAGATGCTGGCCGTACGCCTATTGAAGATCTGGCTCGCGTGGTTGAAGCCGCTATCAACGCGGGCGCCAAAACCATCAACATCCCGGACACCGTCGGCTACACCATGCCGTTCGAGTTCTCCAACATCATTACCGGCCTGTACGACCGCGTACCCAATATCGATAAAGCGATCATCTCTGTTCATACCCACGACGACTTGGGTCTGGCAGTGGGCAATGCCATTGCCGCTGTCCACGCCGGTGCGCGTCAGGTAGAAGGTGCAATGAACGGTATCGGTGAACGCGCGGGTAACTGTTCACTGGAAGAAGTGATCATGGCGATCAAAGTGCGCAAAGACATCATGAACGTGAACACGCGCATTAATCACAATGAAATCTGGCGCACCAGCCAAACCGTCAGCCAGATCTGCAATATGCCTATTCCGGCTAACAAGGCGATTGTGGGCACTGGCGCATTCGCACACTCCTCCGGTATTCACCAGGATGGCGTCATTAAGAACCGCGAAAACTACGAAATCATGACCCCGGAATCCATCGGCCTGAATCAGGTACAGCTGAACCTGACCTCTCGTTCTGGGCGTGCGGCGGTGAAACACCGTATGGAAGAGATGGGCTACAAAGACAACGATTACAACATGGATCAGCTGTACGACGCGTTCCTGCAGCTGGCCGATAAAAAAGGCCAGGTGTTCGACTATGACCTGGAAGCACTGGCCTTCATCAACAAGCAGCAGGAAGAGCCAGAGCACTTCCGTCTGGATTACTTCAGCGTACAGTCAGGCTCCAGCGATATTGCCACCGCATCGGTCAAACTGGCCTGCGGTGATGAGATAAAAGCAGAAGCGGCAAACGGCAACGGCCCGGTGGATGCGATTTATCAGGCCATTAATCGCGTCACAGAGTACGACGTTGAGCTGGTTAAATATGACCTGACGGCCAAAGGCCAGGGCAAAAATGCGCTGGGTCAGGTGGATATCGTCGTCAACTACAATGGCCGTCGTTTCCACGGTGTAGGCCTGGCAACAGACATTGTTGAATCCTCCGCCAAAGCAATGGTGCATGTACTGAACAACATCTGGCGCGCCGCCGAAGTCGAAAAAGAGTTGCAACGCAAAGCTCAGAATAAAGAGAACAATAAGGAAACCGTGTAATGTCGAAGAATTACCATATTGCCGTGTTGCCGGGTGACGGTATTGGCCCAGAAGTGATGGCACAGGCGTTGAAAGTACTGGAAGCCGTTCGTTCGCGTTTTGCGATGAAAATTACCACCAGCCACTACGATGTGGGCGGTATTGCAATCGATAATCACGGTACGCCGTTGCCAAAAGCGACCGTTGAAGGCTGCGAAAATGCCGATGCGGTCCTGTTCGGCTCGGTGGGGGGGCCAAAATGGGAACATCTGCCGCCCGCAGAACAGCCAGAGCGCGGTGCGCTGCTGCCTTTGCGTAAGCACTTCAAATTATTCAGCAACCTGCGTCCCGCGAAGCTGTATCAGGGCCTGGAAGAGTTCTGTCCGCTGCGTGCCGATATCGCCGCCAACGGTTTCGACATCCTGTGCGTGCGTGAACTGACGGGTGGGATCTACTTCGGTCAGCCAAAAGGCCGTGAAGGCAGCGGCCAGCATGAGAAAGCGTTTGATACCGAGGTGTATCACCGTTTCGAGATTGAGCGTATTGCCCATATCGCTTTTGAGTCTGCGCGTAAACGTCGCCATAAAGTGACGTCCATTGATAAAGCAAACGTGCTGCAATCGTCCATTTTGTGGCGTGAAATCGTCGGCGAAATCGCTAAACAGTATCCAGACGTTGAGCTGTCGCACATGTATATCGACAACGCGACCATGCAGCTGATTAAAGATCCGTCCCAGTTTGACGTGTTGCTGTGCTCCAACCTGTTCGGTGACATTCTGTCGGACGAGTGCGCGATGATCACCGGCTCTATGGGCATGTTGCCGTCGGCAAGCCTGAACGAAGAAGGTTTTGGCCTGTACGAACCTGCAGGCGGCTCGGCGCCGGATATCGCGGGTAAAAACATCGCCAACCCTATTGCGCAGATCCTCTCCCTGGCGTTGCTGCTGCGCTACAGCCTCGATGCCGGTGATGCAGCATCTGCAATTGAAAGCGCCATTAACCGCGCGTTAGAAGAAGGCATCCGTACCGGTGATTTAGCACGCGGCACGGCGGCAGTCAGTACCGATGAAATGGGCGATATTATTGCCCGCTATGTCGCTGAAGGGGTGTAATCATGGCGAAAACGTTATACGAGAAATTGTTCGATGCTCACGTCGTTTATGAGGCACCCAACGAAACCCCGCTGCTGTATATCGACAGGCATCTGGTGCACGAGGTGACCTCGCCGCAGGCCTTCGATGGGCTGCGTGCGCACAAGCGTCCGGTACGTCAGCCGGGTAAAACCTTTGCGACCATGGATCACAACGTCTCCACCCAGACTAAAGACATCAATGCGTCAGGTGAGATGGCGCGTATCCAGATGCAGGAGCTGATTAAGAACTGCAACGAATTTGGCGTTGAGCTGTACGATCTGAACCACCCCTATCAGGGTATTGTGCACGTGATGGGGCCGGAACAAGGCATTACCCTGCCGGGAATGACCATCGTCTGTGGCGACTCCCATACCGCGACACACGGCGCATTTGGCGCACTGGCTTTCGGTATTGGTACGTCTGAAGTTGAACACGTGCTGGCCACGCAAACCCTGAAGCAGGGTCGTGCCAAAACCATGAAGATTGAAGTGAAGGGTAAAGCCGCGCCGGGCATTACCGCCAAAGACATCGTGCTGGCCATTATCGGTAAAACCGGCAGCGCGGGCGGCACGGGTCACGTTGTCGAGTTCTGTGGCGACGCTATCCAGGCATTAAGCATGGAAGGTCGTATGACCCTGTGCAACATGGCCATCGAGATGGGCGCCAAAGCCGGCCTGGTCGCGCCTGACGAAACGACCTTCAACTATGTGAAGGGTCGCCTGCACGCGCCTAAAGAGCAGAATTTTGTCGATGCCGTGGAATACTGGAAAACCCTGAAAACCGACGACGGTGCAACCTTTGATACCACCGTTACCCTGCAGGCAGAAGAGATTGCCCCGCAGGTGACCTGGGGAACTAACCCGGGTCAGGTGATTTCCGTGAATGACAGCATCCCCGATCCGGCCTCCTTTACCGATCCGGTCGAACGTGCGAGCGCGGAAAAAGCGCTGGCCTACATGGGGCTGAAGCCAGGCGTTCCATTGACAGACGTTGCCATTGATAAAGTGTTCATTGGCTCCTGCACCAACTCCCGAATTGAGGACCTGCGCGCCGCCGCCGAGATCGCCAAAGGCCGTAAAGTGGCCCCGGGCGTTCAGGCACTGGTGGTGCCAGGCTCTGGCCCGGTTAAAGCGCAGGCAGAAGCAGAAGGTCTGGATAAGATCTTCATCGAAGCCGGTTTCGAATGGCGCTTGCCGGGCTGCTCCATGTGCCTGGCAATGAACAACGACCGCCTGAATCCAGGCGAACGCTGCGCCTCTACCAGCAACCGTAACTTTGAAGGCCGTCAGGGCCGCGGTGGACGCACTCACCTGGTCAGCCCGGCAATGGCCGCCGCTGCGGCAGTCACCGGTCATTTCGCCGACATTCGCAGCCTGAAATAAGGAGACAATCATGGCAGAGAAATTTACCCAACATACGGGCCTGGTTGTCCCACTGGACGCCGCTAACGTGGATACCGACGCGATCATCCCGAAGCAGTTTTTGCAGAAAGTAACGCGCACCGGTTTTGGTGCACATCTGTTTAACGACTGGCGTTTCCTGGACGACAAAGGCGAAGTGCCTAACCCGGAATTCATTCTGAACTTCCCGGAATTCAAAGGTGCATCCATCCTGCTGGCGCGGGAAAACTTTGGCTGTGGCTCTTCGCGTGAGCATGCCCCTTGGGCGCTGACGGACTACGGTTTTAAAGTGGTTATCGCGCCGAGCTTCGCGGATATCTTCTACGGCAACAGCTTTAACAACCAGCTGCTGCCGGTCACGCTGAGCGATGAGCAGGTCGATGAGCTGTTCAACCTGGTTCAGGCTAACCCGGGCATTTCCTTCGAAGTGGATCTGGAAGCTGAAGTCGTCAAAGCGGGTGATAAAACCTATGGTTTTAGCATTGATGCATTCCGCCGCCATTGCATGCTGAACGGTCTGGACAGCATTGGCTTGACGTTGCAGCATGAAGACGCAATCTCAGCGTACGAGAACAAACAGCCTGCGTTTATGGGCTAAAGGCAATGGCCCGCAGCGCACGGGCCATTGATAAGGGTGCGTTGAGGCTCAACCACTCTGGAGTGGCGGGGATCCTTCCCCCGCCAATACCGCTAACGTTTTGCTTCGTAAGCCAACAATGCCGCCAGCTCTGTTTTCTCCTGTCTGAAGTGCAGCTCACACAGCGAGTCGCGCACCATCCAGGTGAAGATCAACAGCGTCGTACAGATCAAAAACAAACTTAACAGCAGAGTACGTTTTGGCATTCCAGCCTCCTTATTGCTTTTCGGCAATGAAGAGACTAACCTCGCAATGATGGTTGTGAAGTTGGTCTCCCCATCAATTTTTTGATGTGGGACTCTCCACTGTTTGCCTCTTGCGAAAGCCTGAGGCAAACAGCCTCAGGCACCCGCCACGCACTCTATGCGCCTTCTCAACACCTGTCAGAAAGTCGTTTCATTTCGTGAAGCCGCCTTCCAAGAATCAGACATCTTTCACCCGGCAGGTCAGCACCAGCGTGACAACCGAAATCGCCGCAATCATCCAGTACACGGACCCATGACCATAGCTTTGCGACAGCGCGCCCTGAATGATCCCTGCCAGAATTACGCCCGTCGAAATGCTGTTGGTAAACAGCGTGGTTGCAGAGCCTGCGCGACCGGGCATTAAGTCCTGGAACCAAAGCATACCGATCCCGGCGACAATACCGATAAACACCGCGTTAAAGAGCTGTAATGCCAGCAAGGCTTCCCGCGAATGGAAGAAAATGAGCCCCAGGTAGAAAAGCACGCCCGCCGCGACGGCTACGACCATCATCCGGCGTTTCCCGAAGTGTTTCACATAATACCCGGCCAGGATCATAGCCGGAATTTCCAGGCCGGCGGCCGTTCCCATTAAGATCCCGGCGAGCTTGTCCGGTAGACCGAGATCGCTGCTGATCCACAACGGCATATCGATGATGTACATGGTGTTGCAGGTCCACATCAGCGTGGACGCGATAAACAGCATACGGACGTTTTTGTCCTGCCAGCCGCTCACCTGCGTGAGGGGTTTATCCATCGTCTGTTCAACTCGCGCCACTGACGGCAGCGCAAAAGCAATCAGCACCAGGCTTATCACAAAAATTCCAGCTGCAATGGAAAACATGGTCGTAAAGCCATAGTTCAACGCCAGCATGAACGCCAGAGGCGGGCCGATAACCCAGGCCAGCGAGAGTTGCGCACGCATGACCGAGCTGAACATCACCACTTCCCGCGCCGAATTATCGGCATATTCGCGCGCCAGCGCGAAGAGTTGCGGCATGGCCGTATTGGCCAGCGAAGCCAGCAGCACGCCGCAGGTGATGAGCGTCAGGTAATGGCGATTGAAGGCAAACAACAGCGCATTGCCCACGGCCATTGCGCAACAAAAGAGGATCAGCTTGCGCCTGTCGCCCTGGCTGTCAGATCGCTTCGCCAGCCCCAGGCTAACCAGGATCCCGGCAATGGCGTTGACGGTATAAAACAGCCCGACCCAAAACGGCTGCGCCCCCACTTCACGACTGAGGAATAAACTCAGCGTCGGTGCCTGAAGCGCCCCCGCTACGCCCATCATAAAGGCGACCAGCATAAAAGCGGCGTACACGCCGTTCAGGCGGCGGCCCATCGTCATCAACCAGAGCATGCGCAAGTCCTTGTAAAAGCGAAATCGAAATGGGGTGAAATAATAAACGAAAAAAGCCAGCAAAAACATTTTGCTGGCGGGTGATTAGCACCAATACTCAGTCACACATGATCGAGGCGAGTTAGCGAGAAGAGGTCGGTTTCGTAACATCCCACTGCATCAGTTCTTCTAACATTTTCAGCCGTTGCTCTGCACACTGGCGGGCCAGCCAGGACACTCCTTTTGTCGCTGAAAAGTACTGCTGATAAAACTGACGTGCGGTAGACCTCTTCATAATTTACCTCCTCGCTTCATCAGGAAGAATTATTGGCTTAATATAGGGATTAATAAATTGCTGATTTTTTGTCAGGAGTTCCCCTTTTATGCCGTCCGGTCGTCTGCAACAACAATTTATCCGCCTCTGGCAGTGCTGCGAGGGGCAATCACAGGAAACAACGCTGAACGAGCTGGCCGATCTGCTCAACTGTTCGCGCCGTCATATGCGCACACTGCTCAATACCATGCAGCAGCAGGGCTGGCTAAACTGGGAAGCCGAGGCAGGACGCGGTAAACGCTCGCGGCTGACTTTTCTCTACACCGGGCTCGCGCTACAACAACAGCGTGCGGAAGACCTGCTGGAACAGGACAGAATCGATCAGCTGGTGCAGCTGGTGGGCGATAAAGCGGCTGTACGCCAAATGCTGGTGTCGCATCTTGGCCGCAGCTTCCGCCAGGGCCGCCATATTCTACGGGTGCTCTACTACCGCCCCATGAAAAACCTGTTGCCCGGCACGGCATTACGCCGTTCCGAAACCCATATGGCACGACAAATCTTCAGCGGCCTGACGCGCATAAATGAGGAAAACGGGGAACTGGAAGCGGATATTGCGCACCACTGGCAGCAGCTTTCGCCCCTGCACTGGCGTTTCTTTTTACGTCCCGGCATCCATTTTCACCACGGCCGTGAGCTGGACATGCGCGATGTGATTGCCTCTTTAGAGCGCGCACGTGCGCTACCGCTGTACTCACACATTCTGCGCATTCACTCCCCTACGGCATGGACGCTGGACATTGAGCTTTCGCAGCCGGATAAGTGGCTCCCCTGGCTGCTGGGATACGTGCCTTCGATGATCTTGCCTGCCGAGTGGGGCTCGCTGAATAACTTTGCCAGCATGCCGATTGGCACCGGCCCCTACTCAGTTTCCCGCAACAATAATAACCAGCTGAAGATCCGCGCCTTTGACGACTATTTTGGCTACCGCGCCCTGATCGACGAAGTGAACGTCTGGGTATTGCCGGACATTAACGAAGAGCTGAGCGTTGGATTAACGCTGGAAGGCCCCACGACGGGGGAAAAGGCGGTTGAGAGTCGCCTTGAAGAGGGGTGCTACTATCTGCTGTTCGATAGCCGTACCCACCGCGGCGCAAACCGCGATGTCCGTCGGTGGATCAGCCACATACTGGCTCCCGCGAACCTTATTTACCATGCAGAAGAGCAATACCAAACCTACTGGTTCCCGGCATACGGCCTGCTTCCTCGCTGGCATCACGCCCGCCCGGTGCACAGTGAAAAGCCCGCAGGGCTAGAATCCATTACCCTTACGTTCTATCGCGAGCATGTCGAGCACCGTTTTATTGCCAGGATCATGAGCAAATTACTGGCGGCCGTTGGGGTCAGGTTGGAGATCCAGGAAGTTGACTATGATGAATGGCATCGTGGGGATATTGTGAGCGACATCTGGCTGAACAGCGCCAACTTCACCCTGCCGCTCGATTTCTCGCTGTTTTCGCACCTGTACGAAGTGCCGCTGATCCAACATTGTATCGACCGCGACTGGCAGCAGGACGCCGCTCAATGGCGAGCCGGCGAGATGAATCTGGCGACGTGGTGCCAGCAAATGCTGGCCGAACAGGCGATTGTGCCGTTGATCCACCACTGGCTGATGATCCAGGGGCAACGCAGTATGCGGGGACTAAGAATGAACACGCTCGGCTGGTTTGATTTTAAATCCGCCTGGTTTGCGCCGCCTGATCCATAACGCTTTCGTAATATTCACCAAATCATTACAATACCGCCGTTCTCAACGGGGTGCTGCATCACTGATGTGCGCTGAGATAATACCCGTCGAACCTGATCCGGATAACGCCGGCGAAGGGATTTGAGGCTGTCGCTCAAAATCCTTTGCCACTCAACTTTGAGGTGCAAAGTGTTAAAAAAAGTTCTTCCCCTGCTGGTGCTGTTTGCACTGCCTGCTGCGGCAAAGCCCGTTCTGACGGTCTACACCTACGATTCCTTCTCTGCCGACTGGGGCCCAGGCCCGGTGGTGAAAAAAGCCTTTGAAGCCGACTGCAACTGCGAGCTGAAATTCGTGGCGCTGGAAGATGGCGTTTCGCTGCTCAACCGTCTGCGCATGGAAGGCAAAAACAGCAAAGCCGATGTGGTACTCGGTCTGGATAACAACCTGCTGGATGCCGCATCACAAACCAACCTGTTTGCCAAAAGCGGCGTCGCAACAGATGTCGTCAACGTGCCTGGCGGCTGGAAAAACGACACCTTCGTTCCGTTCGACTACGGTTACTTTGCGTTTGTGTATGACAAAAATAAATTAAAAAACCCGCCAAAAAGCCTGAAAGAGCTGGTTGAAAGCGACCAGAAATGGCGTGTCATTTATGAAGATCCGCGCACCAGCACACCGGGTCTGGGCTTATTGCTGTGGATGCAAAAAGTCTACGGCGATAAAGCACCAGAGGCGTGGCAGAAGCTGGCCGCCAAAACCGTAACCGTGACAAAAGGCTGGAGTGAAGCCTATGGTCTGTTTCTGAAAGGGGAAAGTGACCTGGTTCTGAGCTACACCACCTCTCCGGCCTACCACATTATTGCCGAGAAGAAAGACAACTACGCCGCCGCCGATTTCGCCGAAGGGCACTATCTACAGGTGGAAGTGGCGGCACGCACCGCGGCCAGCAAACAGCCAGAACTGGCCGAGAAGTTCCTGAAATTTATGGTGTCACCTGCGTTCCAGAATGCCATTCCGACGGGAAACTGGATGTACCCGGTGACCAACGTGGCGTTGCCAGCAGGCTTCGACCAGCTGACCAAACCGCACACCTCGCTGGAATTTACGCCGCAGCAAGTTGCCGCACAGCGTGCAGCATGGGTAAGTGAATGGCAACGCGCCGTCAGCCGCTGATCCCCGGCTGGTTAGTGCCCGGTCTGCTCGCCGCCTTTTTGATGGTGGCGGTCAGCCTGGGCGCGTTTCTTGCGTTATGGTTTAACGCGCCAGAAAGCAATCTCCCCGCACTCTGGCACGACAGCTATCTCTGGCACGTTATCCGGTTCTCCTTCTGGCAGGCATTTCTCTCTGCGCTGCTGTCGGTGATCCCGGCTATTTTCCTCGCCCGCGCGCTGTACCGAAGACGCTTCCCCGGCAGGGAGGCGCTACTGCGTCTCTGCGCCATGACGCTCATCCTTCCCGTTCTGGTGGCCGTTTTCGGTATTCTGAGCGTCTATGGTCGTCAGGGCTGGCTGGCCTCTCTCTTTAGCATGCTGGATCTGGAGTGGACCTTCTCCCCTTATGGGCTAAAGGGCATTCTGCTGGCGCATGTCTTTTTCAATATGCCAATGGCCACGCGGCTCTTTTTGCAGGCGCTGGAGAATATCCCCGGCGAACAGAGACAGATTGCAGCACAGCTAGGGATGCGCGGCAGCGCGTTCTTCCGCTTCGTCGAATGGCCTTGGCTTCGCCGCCAAATCCCCCCCGTTGCGGCGCTGATCTTCATGCTCTGTTTCGCCAGTTTTGCTACCGTGCTTTCGCTTGGCGGCGGTCCGCAGGCGACAACCATCGAGCTGGCCATTTATCAGGCGCTAAGCTACGACTACGATCCTGGCCGTGCGGCGCTGCTGGCGATGGTTCAAATGGCGTGCTGTCTTTTTCTGGTACTTCTGAGCCAGCGGTTAAGCAAAGCCATCCCGCCGGGCAGTAATCAGATCGCAGGCTGGCGCGATCCGCAGGATAGCCTGCATAGCCGCATCACCGATTTTATACTTATCGCACTGGCGCTGCTGCTGCTGCTGCCACCGTTGATGGCCGTCATCATTGATGGATTGAACCTGAATCTTATACCCGTGTTGCAGCAGCCTGTACTCTGGCAGGCCACCTGGACATCACTGCGGATCGCGCTGGCCGCCGGCATACTCTGCGTGATCCTGACCATGATGCTGCTGTGGAGCAGCCGTGAACTCTACGCTCGCCACGCCCGCAAAGCCGGGCAGGCGCTGGAGTTAACCGGCATGCTGATTCTCGCCATGCCCGGCATCGTACTGGCGACAGGCTTCTTTTTACTGTTTAACAGCACCATTGGCCTGCCGGAAAGCGCGGACGGCATCGTGATCTTCACCAATGCCCTGATGGCAATCCCCTACGCTCTGAAGGTGCTGGAAAACCCCATGCGCGACATCAACAGCCGCTACAGCCTGCTGTGTCAGTCGCTGGGCATGCAGGGGTGGAAGCGGTTAAAGGTTGTCGAATTGCGCGCGCTTAAACGCCCGCTGGCACAGGCGCTGGCTTTCGCCTGCGTGCTGTCGATTGGTGATTTTGGCGTCGTCGCGCTCTTTGGTAACGAGGATTTCCGTACGCTGCCGTTCTGGCTCTATCAGCAAATTGGCTCCTATCGCAGCCAGGACGGTGCCGTTACGGCGCTGTTATTGTTGCTGCTGTGCTTTGCACTCTTTACCGTTATCGAAAAACTACCGGGGCGTGATGTTAAAACTGATTGATGTAACCTGGCTTTACCAGCACCTGCCGATGCGCTTCACCCTCTCCGTGCGTCAGGGTGAGATGATTGCGGTGCTTGGTCCCAGCGGAGCAGGAAAAAGTACCTTGCTCAATCTGATCGCCGGTTTTCTGCAGCCGGCAAGTGGCGCGATCGTGATTGAAAACGATGACCATACCCATACCCCGCCTTCCAGACGACCGGTGTCGATGCTGTTCCAGGAAAATAACCTGTTCACGCATCTGACCGTACGACAGAACATCGCACTGGGGATGGATCCGGGGTTGAAACTGAGTGCAGCGCAGCGCCAGAAACTGGAGCTGATCGCCGAGCAGATGGGGATCACCGCGTTTATTGACCGACTGCCGGGGGCGCTTTCCGGCGGGCAGCGCCAGCGCGTTGCCCTGGCGCGCTGTCTGGTGCGCGAACAGCCCGTTTTGCTGCTGGATGAACCTTTCTCTGCGCTCGACCCGGCGCTGCGTCAGGAGATGCTGGCCCTGGTGCGGGACGTCTGCCAGCGCCAGCAGCTTACGATGCTCATGGTGTCGCACAGTATTGAAGATGCCGCCCGGATTGCTCCGCGATCGTTGGTGATCGCAGAGGGACGAATTTTGTGGGATGGCGAAACAGAAGCGTTACTCAGTGGTAACGCGGATGCGTCTTCACTGTTGGGTATCAGCGCGGTCTGACGCCCTCTCCGTGTGGGAGAGGGAAGCACGTTAACGGCTTACAACCTTCAGCAGGATCTCACCGTATACCGGCATCAGAGGGTGGCGGATCAACGCCACCAGCGCAATCACGGCAACGCCCAGCGTCAGCGGGGCAAGCCACAGCAAACGAGAGCGAGGAAGATAGCGCGTCAGACGGTCAACGTTCGCTTTCGCACTACGCCATAGCCGCCAGCAGAACCAAACCGCCAGCCACAACAGCACCGCCGTCGCCAGCAGCAGCCACTTAAATTGGCCGCTTTGCATACCGTCAGGAATATAAACGGTTGCGCCCGCGAGGATCCCCGGCAGAAAGTAAAACGGCGGCCAGAAGATACAGCCGATAATGTTCGGCACCACGAATTTCGCGACGGGCAGACCCAACATCCCGGCAACCATCGGCACAAGCGGTCGCGTTGGGCCAACAAAACGGCCCACGAGGATCGTAAACATGCTGTGCTGGTGAAGCGCATGCTCGGTTTTATCCAGCAGCGCCTTGTTCTTTTTCATAAACGACCAGCGGTGCAACGGTTGCTTAAAGCGCCACCCAAGCCAGAATGAGATCCAGTCTCCGAGCAAACAGCCGACGATACCGGCCATCCACGCTTGCCAGAAATTGACTTCACCGCTGCCGATGAGCGCACCCAGCCCCGCCATCATCACCGTACCGGGCAGGATCAGCCCAACGAGCGCCAGCGATTCCAGAAACGCCACCAACCCAACGGCGATGAGCGAATATATAACGGACTGGGTGATAAAATGTTCCAGCAATGCCTGCATAACTATTCCGGTCAGAAAACGAATCAGCGATTCTGCTTAGCGCCCCGCACCGCGTCAAGGCAACAATTGTCTGAATAGTTTACAGGTTGCTTCCACAGTTCACCTGTTTGTTTATCTTTTTTTTACCGTTTATTCACATCCTGCACGAAATTCGCTGGGGCTGGCACCGGTACATTTTTTAAACACGCGAGAAAAATAGAGTTGATCTTCAAAGCCTACGTTACGGCCCACGGTGGCAATCGGCATTCGGGTGGTGCTAAGCAACAGCTTCGCCTGGCTGATACGCTGATCTTCACGCCAGCTGAGCACGCTTACGCCAAGCTGCTGGCGGAAAAGGTGAGACAAACGTGACGGCGAAAGGCAAACGTGCTGGGCGACGCTGGCAATATCAAACTGGCTATCCGCCAGGTGATCGCTGATGTACTGACACGCGTCGCGCACGCGGTTATCCAGCGGAGGGTTAAGCGATTCGTTAATGGCTTCCATTCGGCGCAGCAGTACCTGCTCAAGCAGGTTTATCGCCAGCAGCTCGGCGTAGCGCCCACCCGCCTGCCCCGCCTCAATAATCTGGGCAAACAGCTCGCGAAACTGCGCCAGATGGGCTTCGTCCGGGCGATAGAAGCCGGTGTGCGCAAAAATGGCGGGCCAGGAGAGCCACTCCTGCCAGTAGGCTCGCGGGCGGAAGTAAACCCACTGGTGATACCACTCTTTGGCATCCGGATGGCGTCCGTAATGGTGGATCTCGCCCGGTGGGAACAGCAGCATATCGCCGGGACGGCAGACAAACTGCTGGTCGTTATGTTTAATCACCCCTTCCCCGCGCACGGTCAGGTTCAAAATGAACCCTTTCATCCCCAGCGGCCGGTCGACATAAAAATCGAGGTATCCCTCTGCCTCGATAGGGGTCAACCCGGCGACCAGGTGAGCGTTAAATGAGTAGCCCGGCAATAAGGGATCGTTTTGCGTTTCGGCCATAGATGCAGTTCTCCCAAGGGTCCTGAAGGAAACCATTTGTCCATATCGATAAAAGCAGTATAAAAATGGCCCGCGAAAAGATCCAAAAAGTATCACGCCTCTTTTACGTCCGCCATGTTTCAGCCTTTCCTCCTGATTTCTCCACCAGCACGGGCAGATAAGCAGTAACAAAAGTGTCTATAAGTACGGCAGAAATGTCCACATTGAATATTTGCACGGCGTCACACTTTCAATCGCAACAGCAATTTAGTCCATAAGATTAGCGGATCCTGCCTGACGATTTTTGCCCCCAGTCTCTAATGTTCTTTCATACCTGTTTTTTGATGGAGCAACACCATGGCAATTGCGATTGGCCTCGATTTTGGCAGCGACTCGGTTCGCGCGCTGGCAGTGGACTGCACGACCGGCCAGGAAATAGCAACCAGCGTTGAGTGGTACCCGCGCTGGCAAGAGGGGCGCTACTGCGATGCGCCAAACAACCAGTTCCGTCACCACCCGCGTGACTACATTGAGTCGATGGAAGCGGCCATCAAAACCGTGCTGGCTGAACTGACCGACGTCCAGCGTGACGCGATCGTCGGGATTGGCGTTGACAGCACCGGATCAACGCCCGCGCCGGTGGACGCCGAAGGCCGCGTGCTGGCGCTGCGCCCCGAGTTTGCCGACAACCCGAACGCCATGTTCGTGCTGTGGAAAGACCATACCGCCGTCGAAGAGGCCGAAGCGATCACCCGTTTGTGCCATCAGCCCGGCAAAGCGGATTACTCGCGCTACATTGGCGGCATTTACTCCAGCGAATGGTTCTGGGCAAAAATCCTCCACGTGACTCGCACCGACGCTTCGGTGGCGCAGGCTGCGGCATCATGGATTGAGCTGTGTGATTGGGTTCCAGCCCTGCTGTCCGGCACAACCCGCCCGCAGGATATCCGCCGCGGGCGCTGCAGCGCCGGGCATAAATCACTGTGGCACGAAAACTGGGGTGGTCTGCCACCGGCTGCCTTCTTCGATGAACTCGATCCGATTATCAACAAGAACCTGAAGTATCCCCTGTTTACCGACACCTTCACCGCGGACGTCCCGGTAGGCACGCTCTGTGAGGAGTGGGCGACGCGTCTGGGTCTGCCACACAACGTGGCGATCTCCGGCGGCGCGTTCGACTGCCATATGGGTGCCGTCGGCGCAGGCGCACAGCCTAATACGCTGGTGAAAGTCATCGGCACCTCTACCTGCGACATTCTGACGGCGGATAAAGCCAGCGTCGGCGACCGTGCGGTAAAAGGCATTTGCGGCCAGGTTGACGGCAGCGTGGTGCCGGACTTTATCGGCCTTGAAGCCGGTCAGTCCGCGTTTGGCGATATCTACGCCTGGTTTGGCCGGGTGCTCGGCTGGCCGCTGGATCAGCTGGCTGTGGCACACCCGGAACTGAAAGCGCAGATTGCCGAAAGCAAAAAGCAATTACTGCCGCAGCTTACCGACGCCTGGGCAAAAAACCCGTCGCTGGATCACCTCCCGGTGGTGCTGGACTGGTTCAACGGTCGCCGTACCCCCTTTGCTAACCAGCGCCTGAAAGGGGTCATTACCGATCTCAACCTGGCGACCGACGCACCGGCTCTCTTTGGCGGCCTGATTGCGGCCACCGCCTTCGGTGCTCGCGCCATCATGGAGTGCTTCACCGAGCAGGGCATCGACGTTAACAACGTGATGGCGCTGGGCGGTATCGCCCGTAAAAACCCGGTGATCATGCAGGCGTGTTGCGACGTGCTGAACCGCCCGCTGCAGATTGTAGCCTCGGATCAGTGCTGCGCGCTGGGCGCGGCAATTTTCGCAGCGGTCGCCGCAGGCGTACACGCTGATATCCCTGCCGCACAGCAGCATATGGCAAGCGCCGTAGAAAAAACGCTTCAGCCGCGAGCCCAACAGGCTCAACGCTTTGAACAGCTTTATCAGCGCTACCAGCAATGGGCAAAAAGCGCCGAACTTCACTATCTCCCTGTCGCCGCCCCGGCCAAAAACACCGCGGACACTACGGCAACCCTGACACATTAAGGACACGATAATGACCATTTTTAATAATTATGAAGTGTGGTTTGTCATTGGCAGCCAGCATTTGTACGGGCCGGAAGCGCTGCAGCAGGTGACGAAACACGCGGAGCACGTTGTTAACGCGCTGAATGCTGAAGCGAAACTGCCGTGCAAGCTGGTACTGAAGCCGCTCGGCACCACGCCGGATGAGATCACTCACATCTGTCGCGACGCGAACTACGACGACAAATGCGCCGGGATGGTGGTGTGGCTGCACACCTTCTCCCCGGCCAAAATGTGGATCAACGGCCTGGCGATCCTCAACAAGCCGCTGCTGCAGTTCCACACGCAGTTCAACGCCTCCCTGCCATGGGACAGCATCGACATGGACTTTATGAACCTGAACCAGACCGCGCACGGCGGCCGCGAGTTCGGCTTCATTGGCGCACGCATGCGTCAGCAGCATGGCGTCGTCACCGGCCACTGGCAAGACCAACACGCGCAGCAGCGCATCGGCTCCTGGATGCGTCAGGCGGTCTCTAAACAAGATACCCGCCACCTGAAAGTGGTGCGTTTTGGCGACAACATGCGTGAAGTAGCCGTGACTGACGGCGATAAAGTCGCTGCGCAGATCAAGTTCGGCTTCTCCGTAAACACCTGGGCGGTAGGCGACCTGGTGCAGGTAGTGAATGAAATCAGCGACGGTGACGTGAGCGCGCTGGTCGATGAATACGAAAGCAGCTATCGCCTGACTTCTGCCGCGCAGATCCACGGTGACAAACGCCAGAACGTGCTGGATGCAGCGCGTATCGAGCTGGGGATGAAGCGCTTCCTGGAACAGGGCGGCTTCCACGCCTTTACCACCACGTTTGAAGATCTCCACGGCCTGAAACAGCTTCCGGGCCTGGCGGTACAACGCCTGATGCAGCAGGGCTACGGCTTTGCGGGCGAAGGCGACTGGAAAACTGCCGCTCTGCTTCGCATCATGAAGGTGATGTCAACCGGTCTTCAGGGCGGCACCTCCTTTATGGAGGACTACACCTACCACTTCGAAAACGGCAACGATCTGGTGCTCGGCTCGCACATGCTGGAAGTGTGTCCGTCTATCGCTGTTGAAGAGAAACCGATCCTCGACGTTCAGCACCTCGGCATTGGCGGCAAAGCGGATCCGGCTCGTCTGATCTTCAACACCCGTACCGGCCCGGCCATTAACGCCAGCCTGATCGATCTGGGCGATCGTTTCCGCCTGTTGGTGAACTGCGTCGATGCAGTTGAAACACCGCACTCCCTGCCGAAACTGCCGGTCGCAAACGCCCTGTGGAAAGCCCAGCCAGACCTGCCAACCGCGTCCGAAGCCTGGATCGTCGCCGGTGGCGCGCACCACACCGTCTTCAGCCACGCGCTGGATCTAAACGATATGCGCCAGTTCGCCGAGCTGCACGACATCGAACTGACCGTGATTGATAACGACACCCGCCTGCCAGCGTTTAAAGACGCGCTGCGCTGGAACGAAGTCTATTACGGTTCAAAACGTTAACAGGGGAACCTTTGGCCTGCCGCAGGGCAGGCCTCTTTTCCTGGAGGATTGCATGTTAGAAGATCTCAAACGTCAGGTACTCGACGCCAACCTGGCGCTGCCTAAACATAATCTCGTCACCCTGACCTGGGGCAACGTCAGCGCCGTTGACCGTGAAAAAGGCATGTTCGTGATCAAGCCTTCCGGGGTGGATTACACGGTCATGACCGCAGAAGATATGGTGGTGGTGAGTATTGCCACGGGTGAAGTGGTCGAGGGGAAGAAAAAGCCCTCTTCCGACACGCCAACCCACCGCCTGCTTTACCAGTCCTTCCCGACCATTGGCGGCATCGTGCACACCCATTCACGCCATGCAACCATCTGGGCGCAGGCCGGTCAGTCTATTCCCGCCACCGGAACCACGCACGCAGACTATTTTTACGGCACGATTCCCTGCACGCGCTTAATGACTGATGTAGAGATTAATGGCGAATATGAGTGGGAAACCGGCAACGTCATCGTCGAAACCTTTGAAAAACAAGGCATCGATGCGGCACAGATGCCCGGCGTGCTGGTGCACTCTCACGGGCCGTTTGCGTGGGGAAAAAATGCCGAGGATGCGGTACACAACGCCATCGTGCTGGAAGAGGTTGCCTATATGGGGATCTTCTGTCGCCAGCTGGCACCGCTGCTGCCGGACATGCAGCAAACATTGCTGGATAAACATTACCTGCGTAAACATGGCGCGAAAGCCTACTACGGACAATAAACTGTATATATACCCAGCACAAAACGCGCAACCAGGCTATAATCACGCCTGGTTTTGTTTTATGGGATACCGGCGTGACGCAGGCGCGAGAAGGCTTTTTACTGACCCGACACTGGCGGGATACCCCCCAAGGCACTGACGTTGAATTTTGGCTGGCAACGGACAACGGCCCGCTGCACGTTACGCTGCCGCCGCAGGAGTCCGTGGCGTTTATCCCTGAAGCTCACGTCGAGAAGGTGAAGCAGGTACTGCGTGGCGAGAATAGCTGGCGGCTCACGCCGCTTGAGCTGAAAGATTTCCATCGCCAGCCGGTGTACGGTCTTTACTGTCGCGCCCATCGCCAGCTCATGCGCTATGAAAAACTGCTTCGCGAAGCGGGCGTCACGCTCTACGAGGCCGATATTCGCCCACCGGAACGCTTCCTGATGGAGCGCTTTATCACCGCCCCCGTGTGGGTTGATGGCACAGCGCGCGGCAACGGGCTGGTGAATGCCCGCCTGAAGCCCAACCCGCACTATCGTCCACCGTTGAAATGGGTATCTCTGGATATCGAAACCACCCGCCACGGGGAACTGTACTGCATCGGCCTTGAAGGCTGCGGACAACGGGTTGTCTATATGCTCGGCCCGCCCAACGGCGATGCATCCCGACTCGATTTTCAACTTGAATACGTCAACAGCCGCCCTCAGCTGCTGGAAAAGCTTAACCAGTGGTTTGCCGAACACGATCCTGACGTATTGATCGGCTGGAACGTGGTGCAGTTTGATCTGCGCGTGCTGCAAAAACACGCCGAGCGATACCGCATCCCACTGATGCTGGGGCGCGGTAACAGCGAGCTGGAATGGCGAGAACACGGTTTTAAGAACGGCGTCTTCTTCGCCCAGGCCAATGGCCGCCTGATTATTGACGGCATTGAGGCGCTGAAATCCGCCTTCTGGAATTTCTCTTCATTCTCTCTGGAAGCGGTCGCCCGGGAGCTGCTTGGCGAAGGCAAATCCATCGACAATCCGTGGGACAGAATGGATGAGATCGACCGGCGTTTTAATGAAGATAAGCCAGCGCTCGCCACCTATAACCTGAAAGATTGCGAGCTGGTCACGCAAATTTTCCTCAAAACGGAGATCATGCCGTTTCTGCTGGAACGTGCCACTGTGAACGGTCTGGCTGTCGACAGGCACGGTGGTTCAGTTGCCGCATTTGGTCATCTCTATATTCCCCGCATGCACCGGGCGGGTTATGTCGCACCCAACCTCGGCGACGTGCCGCCGCAGGCCAGCCCCGGCGGTTACGTGATGGATTCACGCCCAGGGCTGTATGACTCGGTTTTGGTGCTGGATTACAAAAGCCTCTATCCATCGATTATCCGCACGTTTCTTATTGACCCGGTTGGGCTGGTTGAGGGCATGGCGCAGCCGGACGATCAACACAGCACCGACGGTTTTTTGGGGGCACGTTTCTCGCGCGAGAAGCACTGTTTGCCAGAGATTGTGGGTAACATCTGGCATGGCCGTGACGAGGCCAAACGACATGGCAATAAACCCCTGTCCCAGGCGCTGAAAATCATCATGAACGCCTTTTACGGCGTGCTGGGCACCAGTGCTTGCCGCTTCTTTGACCCGCGACTCGCCTCCTCCATTACCATGCGCGGGCATGAGATTATGCGCCAGACCAAAGCGCTGATTGAATCCCAGGGGTATGACGTCATCTATGGCGATACCGATTCCACCTTTGTATGGCTAAAAGGGGCGCACTCTGAAGAGGAGGCCGCCCGCATCGGCAACGCGCTGGTGGCCTTCGTGAACGGATGGTGGAATGAACATTTGCAAAAAGAGCGCTTAACCAGCGCCTTAGAGCTAGAGTTTGAAACCCATTTCAGCCGCTTCCTGATGCCGACGATCCGCGGCACCGAGCAGGGCAGCAAAAAACGTTACGCCGGGATGATTCAGGAAGGTGAAAACCAGCGGATGGTCTTCAAAGGGCTGGAAACCGTGCGCACCGACTGGACGCCGCTGGCACAGCATTTCCAGCAAACGCTCTACCTGCGGGTGTTCCGTAACGAGCCTTATCAGGACTACGTGCGCGAGACCATTGCCAGCCTGATGGCCGGAGAGCTGGATGACCAACTGGTCTACCGCAAGCGCCTGCGCCGTCCGCTGGCAGAATACCAGCGGAACGTTCCGCCGCACGTCCGTGCCGCGCGTCTGGCAGATGAAGAAAACGTGCGCCGCGGGCGGGCGCCACAGTATCAAAACCGGGGCATAATCAAGTATGTCTGGACCACCAGCGGTCCGGAACCCATGGATTATCAACAATCGCCGTTGGATTATGAGCATTACCTGACGCGGCAGCTTCAACCCGTCGCCGATGGAATTTTGCCCTTTGTCGACGATGATTTTGCTACACTAGTGACAGGGCAACTTGGCCTATTTTGACACGTGACGAAATCGCTGCCATCCAGTACCATAGCGCCCTTTCCATTCCCGGACCCATTTTTCGATGACCGTCTTTCTGACGGTGGTTGAACTATTGCCTGCAATTAAAGATTAGAGCCGAACAAATATGCCTTTTACACTTGGTCAACGCTGGATCAGCGATACAGAAAGCGAACTTGGATTAGGAACCGTGGTTGCGATAGATCCGCGCATGGTAACCCTCCTTTTCCCTGCCACCGGTGAAAACCGCCTGTACGCGCGCAATGACTCTCCTGTTACCCGCGTGATGTTCAATCCGGGTGATACCGTGACCAGCCATGACGGCTGGCAGCTGAAGGTTGAAGACGTAAAAGAAGAGAATGGACTGCTCGCCTACATTGGTACCCGTCTGGATACGGAAGAAACCGATGTCATCCTGCGTGAAGTGCTGCTCGACAGCAAACTGGTCTTCAGCAAGCCGCAGGACCGCCTGTTTGCCGGGCAAATCGACCGTATGGACCGCTTCTCCCTGCGCTATCGTGCGCGTAAGTTCCAGAGTGAACAGTACCGCATGCCGTGGAGCGGCCTGCGCGGTCAGCGTACCAGCCTGATCCCTCATCAGCTTAATATCGCCCATGACGTGGGCCGTCGCCATGCGCCTCGCGTATTGCTGGCTGACGAAGTTGGCCTGGGTAAAACCATCGAAGCGGGCATGATCCTGCATCAACAGCTGCTCTCTGGCGCCGCCGAACGCGTGCTGATTGTGGTTCCGGAAACGCTGCAGCACCAGTGGCTGGTCGAAATGCTGCGCCGCTTTAACCTGCGCTTCTCCCTGTTTGATGACGAGCGCTACGCCGAAGCACAGCACGATGCCGACAACCCGTTTGAAACCGAACAGCTGGTGATCTGCTCACTGGACTTCGTTCGTCGCAGCAAACAGCGCCTTGAGCACCTGTGCGATGCCGAGTGGGACCTGATGGTGGTCGACGAAGCGCACCACCTTGTCTGGAGCGAAGACGCACCAAGCCGCGAATACATGGCAATCGAACAGCTTGCCGAGCGCGTACCGGGTGTCCTGCTGCTGACCGCGACGCCAGAGCAGCTGGGTCTGGAGAGCCACTTCGCCCGTCTGCGCCTGCTCGATCCAAACCGTTTCCACGATTTCGAGCAGTTTGTTGAAGAACAGAAAAACTACCGCCCGGTCGCTGACGCCGTCGCGCTGCTGCTGGCCGGCAAGCGTTTGTCGAATGATGAACTCAACGCCCTCAGCGATCTGATTGGCGAGCAGGACATTGAGCCACTGCTGCAGGCGGCGAACAGCGAAAGCGACGATGCCGAATCCGCCCGTCAGGAACTGGTTTCTATGTTAATGGATCGCCACGGCACCAGCCGCGTGCTGTTCCGTAACACCCGTAACGGCGTGAAAGGCTTCCCGAAACGCGAGCTGCACACCATCAAACTGCCGCTGCCGACCCAGTATCAGACGGCCATCAAGGTTTCCGGCATTATGGGAGCGCGCAAAACCGCGGAAGAGCGCGCGCGTGACATGCTCTATCCGGAACAAATTTACCAGGAATTCGAAGGTGACACCGGCACCTGGTGGAACTTCGATCCGCGCGTTGAGTGGCTGATGGGTTATCTGACCGCTCACCGTTCCCAGAAAGTGCTGGTGATCTGCGCCAAAGCGGCCACTGCACTGCAGCTGGAGCAAGTTCTGCGCGAGCGCGAAGGCATTCGTGCCGCCGTATTCCATGAAGGCATGTCCATTGTTGAACGTGACCGCGCCGCAGCATGGTTTGGTGAAGAAGACAGCGGTGCACAGGTTCTGCTGTGTTCTGAAATCGGGTCTGAAGGCCGTAACTTCCAGTTCGCCAGCCACCTGGTGATGTTCGATCTGCCGTTTAACCCGGATCTGCTGGAACAACGTATTGGCCGTCTGGATCGTATCGGTCAGGCTCATGATATTCAGATCCACGTTCCGTATCTGGAAAAAACCGCCCAGTCCGTTCTGGTGCGTTGGTTCCACGAAGGTCTGGATGCGTTTGAACATACCTGCCCGACAGGCCGCACGATTTACGATCGGGTCCATGCCGATCTGATCGGCTATTTGGCTGCGCCTGAAAACACCGACGGATTTGATGATCTGATCAAATCCTGTCGCGAGAAGCACGAAGCGCTGAAAAACCAGCTGGAGCAGGGCCGCGATCGCCTGTTGGAGATCCACTCCAACGGCGGCGAAAAAGCCCAGGCGCTGGCCGAAAGTATTGAAGAACAAGATGACGACACCAGCCTGATCAGCTTCTCCATGAACCTGTTCGACATTGTCGGCATTAACCAGGACGATCGCGGCGAAAACATGATCGTGCTGACCCCGTCCGATCACATGCTGGTACCGGATTTTCCGGGGCTGCCGGAAGATGGCTGTACCATCACCTTTGAACGTGATGTTGCGCTGTCTCGCGAAGATGCCCAGTTCATTACCTGGGAGCACCCGCTGATCCGCAACGGCCTGGATCTGATCCTCTCCGGTGATACCGGCAGCAGTACCATTTCGCTGTTGAAGAACAAGGCGCTGCCTGTAGGCACCCTGCTGGTCGAGCTGATCTACGTCGTTGAAGCGCAAGCGCCAAAACAGCTGCAGCTCACCCGCTTCCTGCCGCCAACGCCAGTGCGTTTACTGCTCGACAAAAACGGTACTAATCTCGCGGCACAGGTTGAGTTCGAAAGCTTCAACCGTCAGCTGAGCGCCGTGAATCGCCATACGGGCAGCAAGCTGGTTAACGCGGTACAACAGGACGTCCACGCGATCCTGCAACTGGGTGAAACCCAGGTTGAAAAGGCAGCCAGAGCACTGATTGATGCGGCGCGCAATGAAGCCGACGAGAAACTCTCCGCAGAGCTTTCCCGCCTGGAAGCGCTGAAAGCGGTGAACCCAAACATCCGTGACGACGAGCTGGCGGCGATCGAAAGCAACCGTCAGCAGGTGCTGGAAAGCCTGGATCAGGCAAGCTGGCGTCTGGATGCCCTGCGTCTTATCGTTGTGACGCATCAGTAAACGGAGCACAAGATGGTGATGGAGCCTTACAATCCACCGATGGACCCCTGGCTGGTGGTGCTTTATCAGGATGAACACATCATGGTGGTCAACAAGCCGAGCGGCTTATTGTCCGTTCCAGGACGTCTTGATGAGCACAAAGACAGCGTGATGACGCGTATTCAGCGCGATCATCCGCAGGCCGAGTCCGTCCATCGCCTGGACATGGCCACCAGCGGTGTGATTGTGGTGGCTCTGAATAAAGAGGCGGAACGCGAGCTTAAACGCCAGTTCCGCGAGCGTGAGCCGAAAAAGCAGTACGTGGCGCGCGTCTGGGGTCACCCTGCGCAAGCGGAAGGGCTTGTGGATTTGCCGCTGATCTGTGACTGGCCTAACCGGCCCAAGCAAAAGGTCTGTTATGAAACCGGCAAGGCCGCGCAAACCGAGTATGAAGTGCTGGAGTACGCGGCGGATAACACCGCGCGCGTCCTGCTGAAGCCGATTACCGGACGCTCTCACCAGCTGCGTGTACACATGCTTGCAATGGGGCATCCGATTCTGGGTGACCGTTTCTATGCCCCACCAGAGGCACTGGCTCTCGCGCCGCGTCTGCAGCTCCACGCGCAGTCACTCACCATCACCCATCCGGTTTTCGGGAATTCGATGACCTTTAAGGCGCCGGTGGACTTCTAAAAAAAAGGCCCGACGCGCGTCGGGCCTTTTCTATTTAAAACCTTTCTGTTCTTTTATCAGTTCGTACGCTTTCTGAATTTCCTGCGCTTTTTGCTTCGCCATTTCCATCATCTCTGGCGGTAAGCCTTTCGCGACCAGTTTATCCGGGTGATGCTCGCTCATCAGCTTACGGTAGGCACGCTTGATGGTTGTCGCATCGTCCGTTGGCTTCACGCCCAGCACATTACAGGCATCTTCCAGCGTCGGGCCACGCTGCGCCTGCTGCCAGCCACCACCGGAGGATTGCTGTTGCTGATAGCCGCCGCCAAACTGCGCGCCACCCTGCATCATGCGCAAGAACTGGTCGAACTGCATGCGAGAGATCCCCAACTCTTCAGCAATGACATAGAGAACGTCACGCTCGTTAGGATGAAGGGAACCGTCCGCGAACGCTGCCTGAATTTGGATCTCCAGAAACATCCGAATTAAATCAAAGCGCCCGAAGCAGATGCTGCGGAACTGACGCATTTTCTCGCGCAGCGGATAGTTATCCGCCTTACCAATACGAAATGCATTTTGCGCCGCCAGACGGGACTCTCCGTGCAAATTCATACGGTCCATAAAGACGCTGGCAATCTGAATATCGGCTTCGGTCACACGCCCTTTGGATTTGGTTAAATGCCCCATGACCTCAAAGGTGGTGGAGAAAAAGAGAGACTGACGCTCGCGCTGGTTGGCAAACCAGGCCATTTTGCGACTGCGTGCCTTATCAAACATATGGCCAATAATCAGCCCCAGCACGATCCCCCAGAACCCGGCCCCCATGATGATGGCGAACGCAACGCCGATAATTTTACCCCAATACTGCATATACTCCCCGGATAGTCATGTTCCTGGTCGACGCAACGCCAACATCACTGTGTTCAAGCCACGGTCAATTGAAGGACATCGCCTATAATTTGCTTTATCATACCCGTCATTCGATAGCGAGCCTAACACCTTGGCGCGCAAACGGGCAGGATTAACGCTGGTACTGCGCTGATGAGTAAGATAGTCTCTGAACGTTTGTAAGCCGTAGCCACTGATGACGGAACAATAAAATACAACGTATGAAAAAACGTATCCCCACCCTCCTGGCCACAATGATTGGTGCCGCCCTCTATAGTCACCAGGGGCTAGCAGCCGATCTCGCCTCGCAGTGTATGCTTGGCGTTCCAAGTTTCGATCGTCCGCTGGTAACGGGCGATACAAATAACTTGCCGGTAACCATTACCGCCGACAGTTCAAAAGGCACCTATCCGGAAACTGCAACCTTTACAGGCAATGTCGATATTCGACATGGCAATAGCCGCCTGCAGGCCGATGAAGTGCAATTACATCAGAAACAGCCAGAAGGTGCAGCCGAGCCCGTTCGCACGGTTGATGCGCTGGGTAATGTGCACTACGACGACAATCAGGTCATCCTGAAAGGTCCGAAAGCGTGGTCAAATCTGAATACCAAAGATACCAACGTCTGGGAAGGTGATTACCAGATGGTGGGCCGTCAGGGGCGTGGCGACGCTGATCTGATGAAGCAGCGCGGTGAAAACCGCTATACCATTCTTGAGAACGGTTCCTTCACCTCCTGTTTGCCAGGTTCCAATACCTGGAGCGTGGTCGGGAGCGAAGTTATCCATGACCGTGAAGAACAGGTCGCCGAGATCTGGAATGCGCGTTTCAAACTCGGCCCGGTACCGGTTTTCTATAGCCCTTATCTGCAGCTTCCTGTGGGTGACAAACGTCGCTCCGGCTTCCTGATCCCGAATGCCAAGTACAGCACCTCGAACTACTTTGAGTTCTTTCTGCCGTATTACTGGAATATCGCGCCCAACCTGGACGCCACGATCACGCCGCACTATATCCACAAGCGCGGCAACATCATGTGGGAGAATGAATTCCGCTATCTGACCCAGGCGGGTACGGGGCTGATGCAGTTCGATTACCTGCCGTCAGATAACGTCTACCAGGATGAACATCCGACCGAAGGGGATAAACACCGTTGGATGTACTACTGGCGCCACGCTGGCGTGATGGACCAGGTCTGGCGCTTTAACGTCGACTACACCAAGGTCAGCGACCCTTACTATTTCAACGACTTTGACAGTAAGTACGGGTCGAGCACGGATGGTTACGCCACGCAGATATTCAGCGTGGGCTACGCCCTTCAGAACTTCAATGCCACGGTGTCATCGAAACAGTTCCAGGTATTCAGCAGCCAGAGTGCAAGCACTTACGGTGCACAACCGCAGCTGGACGTTAACTGGTATCAAAATGACGTCGGTCCATTCGACACCCATGTTTACGGACAGGCAGTGCATTTTGTTAACACCAATTCAGACATGCCAGAAGCAACGCGTGTTCACCTTGAGCCAACGATCAATCTTCCCGTATCGAACAACTGGGCAAGCCTGAACACTGAAGCCAAAGTCATGGCAACGCACTACCAGCAAAAAAATCTGGACTGGTATAACAATCGCTACGGCACCGATCTTGCCGAATCAGTCAACCGCGTCCTGCCACAGTTCAAAATGGACGGTAGGCTGATTTTCGAACGTGATATGGGTATGTTGGCGGATGGATTTACCCAGACGCTGGAACCACGTATGCAGTATCTGTACGTGCCATATCGCGATCAGAGCAATATTCAAAACTACGACTCTTCTTTCCTGCAATCTGACTTTAGCGGCTTATTCCGCGACCGTACCTATGGCGGTCTTGACCGTATTGCGTCCGCTAACCAGTTAACAACGGGTGTCACAACGCGCGTTTTTGATGACGCTGCCGTTGAACGTTTTAACGTTTCTGTTGGTCAAATCTACTATTTCACCGAGGCTCGTACCGGTGATGACAACATTAACTGGGAGAAAGACAACCAAACGGGTTCGCTGGTTTGGGCAGGAGATACCTACTGGCGTATGACTGACCGCTGGGGCTTACGCGGTGGTCTGCAGTACGATACACGTCTCGACAATATTGCAACTAGCAGCGCTGCCGTTGAATATCGTCGTGATGAAGACCGCATGGTACAGTTTACCTATCGCTATGCCAGCCCGGAATATATCCAGGTGACACTGCCAAACTACGCCACTAGGGATCAATACAAAGACGGGATTTCACAGGTAGGTGGAGCAGCAAGCTGGCCAATCGCTGACCGTTGGTCGATTGTAGGCGCTTACTACTTTGACACTAACGCCAATAAACCTGCCGACCAGATGTTAGGTCTGCAATATAACTCCTGCTGTTACGCTCTGCGCGTTGGTTACGAACGCAAACTTAACGGCTGGGATACTGTCAACAATCAGAGCAAATACGATAACGTGATTGGCTTTAATGTTGAGCTGCGCGGCCTGAGTTCCAACTACGGTCTGGGCACACAGCAGATGCTGCGCTCGAACATTCTGCCGTACCGCAGTTCCTTGTAATGTGCTTGATTTGCAACATAATCCGCTTTGCGGTTAATTGAAATGGAAAAAGTATGAAGAACTGGAAAACGCTGCTGCTGGGTGTCGCTTTGGTTGCGAATACCAGCTTCGCGGCCCCCCAGGTTGTCGATAAAGTCGCAGCTGTGGTTAACAACGGCGTCGTGCTTGAAAGTGACGTTGACGGTTTGATGAAATCTGTGAAGCTCAACTCGGGCGAAGCGGGTCAGCAACTTCCGGATGACGCAACCCTGCGCCACCAGATCCTGGAACGTCTGATTATGGATCAGATTATCCTGCAAATGGGTCAGAAAATGGGCGTGAAGATCACTGACGACCAGCTCGATCAGGCGATCGCTAACATCGCGAAGCAGAACAACATGAGCATGGATCAGATGCGTAGCCGTCTGGCCTATGATGGCATTAGCTATGCCACTTACCGCAATCAGATCCGTAAAGAGATGCTGATTTCGGAAGTGCGTAATAACGAAGTGCGTCGCCGTGTGACGATCCTGCCTCAGGAAGTTGACGCGCTGGCGAAACAGGTGGGTAATCAGAATGATGCCAGCACAGAGCTGAACCTGAGCCACATCCTGATCCCACTGCCAGAAAACCCAACCTCCGATCAGGCTGCGGAAGCGGAAAGCCAGGCGCGTTCTATTGTCGAGCAGGCGCGTAATGGCGGTGACTTCGGCAAACTGGCCATCACCTACTCCGCTGACCAACAGGCGCTGAAAGGCGGCCAGATGGGCTGGGGACGTATTCAGGAGCTGCCATCCATCTTTGCCCAGGCGCTGAGCACGGCGAAGAAAGGCGATATCGTAGGTCCAATTCGTTCAGGCGTGGGCTTCCACATTCTGAAAGTGAACGATCTTCGCGGCCAGAGCCAGAATATCTCCGTCACGGAAGTGCATGCGCGTCATATCCTCCTGAAAGTGTCTCCGATCATGAATGACGATCAGGCACGCGCGAAGCTGGAGCAAATTGCCGCAGACATCAAGAGCGGTAAAACCTCGTTCGCCAACGCAGCTAAAGATTTTTCTCAGGATCCAGGCTCTGCTAACCAGGGCGGCGATCTCGGCTGGGCGGCAGCAGATATTTACGATCCTGCGTTCCGCGATGCGTTGATGAAGCTGAATAAAGGCCAGACGAGTGCCCCGGTACACTCCTCCTTTGGCTGGCATCTGATCGAACTTCTGGATACCCGTAACGTGGATAAAACGGACGCGGCACAGAAAGACAGAGCCTACCGTATGCTGTTTAACCGTAAGTTTTCTGAAGAAGCGGCGACCTGGATGCAGGAACAACGCGCCAGCGCTTACGTGAAAGTCCTGAGCAACTGATGAAACAACATCGTGTTGTGATCACGCCCGGCGAGCCTGCCGGGATTGGGCCTGACCTCGTCGTCCAGCTTGCCCAGCGCAGCTGGCCCGTCGAACTGGTTATCTGCGCAGATGCAACACTGTTACAAGACCGGGCAAATTTGCTCGGTCTGCCTTTAACGCTTATCCCCTATGTTGAAGGCAAACAACCCGTTGTGCAGCAGGCTGGCACACTCACTCTTCTCTCTATTCCACTTCGTTCACCTGCCGTCCCTGGTCAACTTAGCACTGAAAACGGCCGCTATGTTGTCGACACGCTGGCTCGTGCCTGCGACGGCTGCATAAACGGCGAGTTTGCGGCGCTGATTACCGGCCCGGTGCACAAAGGAGTGATCAACGACGCAGGGATTCCCTTTACCGGGCATACCGAGTTCTTTGAAGAACGCTCGCGTAGCCCAAAAGTGGTGATGATGCTGGCGACGGAAGAGATGCGTGTGGCGCTGGTCACGACCCATCTGCCCATCAAGGCCATTCCCGATGCCATCACGCCTGAACTCCTGCGTGAGATTATCGGGATCTTGCATCATGACCTGCAGACAAAATTCGGCATTAAACAGCCGCACGTGCTGGTCTGTGGCCTCAATCCGCACGCGGGTGAAGGCGGGCATATGGGCACCGAAGAGATCGACACCATTATCCCAGTGCTTGAAGAGATGCGTGCAAAAGGGATGAACTTAAGCGGGCCGCTGCCTGCGGATACCCTTTTCCAGCCTAAATACCTGGATAATGCCGATGCCGTGCTCGCGATGTACCACGATCAGGGCCTGCCCGTGCTAAAATACCAGGGCTTTGGCCGCGGGGTGAATATCACCCTCGGTTTACCTTTTATTCGAACGTCCGTTGACCATGGTACTGCGCTGGATCTGGCAGGCAAAGGGAAAGCGGATGTCGGCAGTTTTATTACGGCGCTTAATCTCGCCATCAAAATGATTGTTAATACGCAATGACTAATCGAGTCCATCAGGGCCACTTAGCCCGTAAACGCTTCGGGCAAAACTTCCTTAACGATCAGTTCGTGATCGAAAGCATCGTCTCTGCCATTAATCCGCAGAAAGGCCAGGCCATGGTCGAAATCGGCCCGGGCCTTGCCGCTCTGACCGAACCGGTAGGCGAACGTCTGGACGAACTGACCGTTATCGAACTCGACCGCGACCTCGCCGCTCGCCTGCAAACCCACCCGTTCCTGGGGCCGAAGCTGACTATTTATCAGCAGGATGCCATGACCATGAACTTCGGTGAACTGTCAGAGAAAATGGGGCAACCGCTGCGCGTGTTCGGTAACCTGCCGTACAACATCTCTACCCCGCTCATGTTCCACCTGTTTAGCTATACTGATGCCATTGCCGACATGCACTTCATGTTGCAAAAAGAGGTTGTTAACCGTCTGGTTGCAGGGCCGAACAGTAAAGCGTATGGTCGTTTAAGCGTCATGGCGCAATATTTCTGCAACGTGATCCCGGTGCTCGAAGTGCCGCCATCCGCCTTTACGCCACCGCCAAAAGTGGATTCAGCCGTTGTGCGCCTTGTCCCGCATAAAGTGAAGCCGTATCCGGTCAAAGAGTTGCGCGTGCTGAGCCGTATTACCACTGAAGCCTTTAACCAGCGCCGTAAAACGATCCGCAACAGCCTGAGCAATTCGTTCAGCGTTGAAGTGTTAGCAGAATTGGGGATCGACCCGGCAATGCGCGCGGAGAACATCTCCGTAGAGCAGTATTGCAAGCTGGCTAATTACATCAGCGAAAATGCCCCGCCGAAGGAGAGTTAAGCCATGATTGATTCGCCCCGCGTCTGTGTCCATGTCCAAAGCATTTATGTTGAATCTCAGTCTTCACCGGATGATGAACGTTTTGTTTTTGCTTACACCGTGACCATTCGTAATCTGGGGCGGATGCCTGTGCAGCTGCGCGGGCGTTACTGGCTTATCACCAACGGCAATGGCCGCGAAATCGAAGTTCAGGGCGAAGGTGTGGTCGGTGAACAACCGCACATCGACCCTGGCGAAGAGTATCAGTACACCAGCGGCGCGGTGATTGAAACGCCAATGGGTACCATGCAAGGCCATTATGAAATGGTCGATGTCGATGGCAATGCGTTCCGCGTTGCCATTCCTGTTTTCCGTCTCGCCGTTACGACACTCATTCATTAATCAAATGTCTACATATCTGATTGGCGACGTTCACGGTTGCTACGATGAACTGATCGCATTATTAAAACAGGTCGACTTTACGCCTGGAGAGGATACCCTCTGGCTGACGGGCGATTTAGTGGCGCGTGGCCCTGGCTCCCTGGATGTTTTACGCTTCGTAAAATCACTGGGCGACAGCGTACGCATGGTTCTGGGTAATCACGATCTGCACTTGTTGGCAGTCTTTGCCGGGATCAGCCGCAACAAACCTAAAGACAGGCTCTCCCCTTTGTTAGACGCACCGGATGCTGATGATCTCATCAACTGGCTACGTCGTCAGCCGCTGCTGCAGATCGATGAAGAGAAGAAACTGGTCATGGCGCATGCCGGTATCACCCCGCAATGGGATCTCGAGACCGCTAAAGCCTGTGCGCGTGACGTGGAAGCCGTGTTGGCCAGCGACTCATACCCCTTCTTCCTCGATGCCATGTACGGCGATATGCCGAACCACTGGAGCGAAGATCTCACCGGTCTGGCGCGTCTACGTTTTATCACTAACGCCTTCACCCGCATGCGTTTCTGCTTCCCGAACGGGCAGTTGGATATGTACTCCAAAGAGACGCCAGAGAGTGCGCCTGCACCGCTTAAACCTTGGTTTGCCATCCCGGGACCCGTGACAAACGAATACAATGTGGTGTTCGGTCACTGGGCATCGCTCGAAGGTAAAGGAACCCCGGAAGGGATCTACGGTCTGGATACCGGGTGCTGCTGGGGCGGGGAGTTGACCTGCTTACGCTGGGAAGATAAGACGTACTTTGTACAGCCGTCTAACCGGCAGAAAGATTTAGGGGAAGGCGAAGCCGTTGCCTCCTGACGCATTCCCTCTCCCCAAAGGGAGAGGGAAAGTCACTTAGCGACGTTCCAGGATTTCGAAGCAGTAGCTGTGTGAGTTCTGGGCATCTGCGTCGTGGAATTCACTGAATACCGACTCCCACTCGTCCGGATCGTAGTCCGGGAAATGGGTATCGCCTTCCACTTCCGCATCAATATGCGTTAAATAGAGCTTCTGCGCTTTTGGCAGGAACTGCTCATAGACTCGCCCACCGCCAATCACCATGATCTCTTCGGCATTGCCGCAAGCGGCAATCGCCTCATCTACGGATTTTACCCATTCGACGCGATCGTCAGTGCCCGGCTGGCTACTGATAACGATATTCTTACGCCCCGGCAATGGACGACCAATCGACTCCCAGGTCAGGCGGCCCATCACTACCGGTTTGTTTAACGTAGTACGTTTAAACCATGCGAGATCGGCAGGCAGGTTCCACGGCATGGCGTTTTCCATGCCGATAACGCGGTCTACCGCCAGCGCTGCAATCAGACTGATCATTGAAAATTTCCCGGATGCAAAAAATTGCCGCCACTATACGGAAAGCTTAATCTTTCGTCGACTGGCGGCAGGGTAAAGAAACGGAAATTTTTTAATATTGCTGGCAACTCCACTTCACGCAGAAGGTTTACTCTCCGGTTCATCCTCTGGATTACCCGTGTGTTTTCCCTCTTCGGTGCCCTGCCAGCCATGACGCTGGATCAAGGAAAGGTGGCTTCGATCCTCGTTAATAATTTCGGTCAGCATCGCGCTGGTGCGTTTAAACACCGCAGCCCGCTCTGAGGCCGTACTGCCCGCCATTTCAACCATCTCTTCCACCATATCGATGTTGAAACGGCGGAACAGATCGGCACGCTCGCGTGCTTCATACGCCCCCAACCCCAGGCTTTCCAGCGCCATACGACCCGATTTCAGCGCACCTTCGAACGTCTCACGCTCCGGCGCCGTCACCCCAGCCTGTCGCAGTTGGATATAGTGGTCCACATCGCGCGCGCGGGAAATAATGGCCAGATTCGGGAAATGTTCTTTCACCAGCGCCACCATTTCCATGCTGGCCTGCGGATCGTCAATGGCGTTAATCAGCACCTCGGCTTTCGCCGCGCCGGCCGACTCCAGCAGATCGACACGGGTGGCGTCACCGTAGAACACTTTCATGTCGAATTTACGCAGTGTATCTACGTGGTCAGGATCGTGATCGAGGATAACCATTTTCACCCCGCTCGACAGCAGCAAACGGCCGGCGATCTGTCCGAAGCGGCCAAATCCAGCGATGATGACGCGCGGCTGTTCTTCGTCAATTTCATCGGCCTCGCGCTCCTGCTCGCTGCCCGTTTTTTCCAGACGCGTCAGCAGCACCAGCAGCACAGGCGTCGCCGCCATCGACAGTGCAACCGCCAGCGTCAGCGCTTTCGCCCACTCTGGGTCAAGCACGTTAGCCATCTGCGCCGCACCAAAGACCACGAACGCAAATTCACTTCCCTGCCCCAGCAGCACGGCGAACCAGCGGCGCTGCTTATTGGGCACCTTCAGCGGACGGGCAATCAGCCACAGCATCGCCATCTTGATTGCCAGGAAACCGACCAGCAGAATGATGATCCGTAGCGGATGGGTAACCAGCGTGCCAAAATCGATGGACATCCCCACGCCGATGAAAAACAACCCCAGCAGCAGCCCCTTGAACGGCTCGATATCGCTCTCCAGCGCATGACGGTATTCAGAGCTTGCCAGCAGAACACCGGCGAGGAATGCCCCCATCGCCATCGACAGTCCGGCCTCTTCCAGCAGCAGACCAAAGCCGAACACCAGGAACAACGCGACAGCACTGAACACTTCCCGCAGACCCGAACGGGCCACAAAGCGCAGAAGCGGGCGCGTCACATACCGGCCAAGCAGGATCACGAGCGCCAGCGCCCCGGCCACTTTTAGCGCCGAAAGGGCAAAGGTTCCGAGCGTCGTTGCTGCACCGCTGGCGGCCAGCAAGGGGATCATCGCCACCAGCGGAATAGCCGCAATATCCTGGAACAACAGCACGGAAAAGGCGCTTCGCCCCATCTGTGAGACGGTCAGGTTACGCTCGTTCATTGCCTGCATGGCAATGGCCGTCGAGGACAGCGCCAGCGTCATGCCGATCAGCTCCGCTACTTTCCATTCCATCCCGAGCAGGATACAGAACCCGCCCAGCAGCAGGCCGCAGGCGATCATCTGCAACGCCCCGCCGCCAAATACCGAGGCGCGCAGTTTCCACAGCCGCTGCGGATCCAGCTCCAGACCAATGACAAACAGCATCAGCACGACGCCAATCTCGGCGAAATGGAGAATCGACTCGGCATCCGTTACCAGACGGAACCCCCACGGCCCGATGACGCACCCGGCGATAAGGTAACCCAGCACAGAGCCGAGCCCCAGACGAACGGCAACGGGTACAATCAGCGCCGCCGCGCCGAGATAAATCAGCGCCTGTATCAGCGTATGGCTATCCATTTTGCGCCTCCTGCCACTCAAGTAAGCGTTGTTTATAGTGACGAGCCTGCGCCTGCAACGTTTCATCGTCACACACAAACGTACAGTGCATCGCAAAGGGAGGAACCCAGGTGAGCCCGCAGTAGAGCGCCGTCGCCTGTAGCGGTTGAGACAACACCTCAAAGCCCGGGAAGGCACCAATATCGAAGTGGCTTTCACCGCCCCCCGTAGTGACGGCCCACATCAGGCTTTTGCCCTTCAGGGCATTGCCGTTGTGGCCATAAGCCCAGCCGTGGGAAAAGACTTTGTCTATCCACAGCTTCAAGAGCGGAGGGGTGCTGTACCACTGCATTGGGTGCTGCCAAACGATCAGATCGGCACGAGAAAGCGCCTCCTGTTCGGCGGCGATATCGATATTAAAATCGGGATAGAGTTGATAAAGGGAACGTATTTCTACGTTTTCAAGCGTCCTTACCTGCTCAAGCATCCGTTTATTCGCATGCGAATGCTGCGGATAAGGATGTGCATAAATTATCAGAATCATTGATTAGCCTGTTATTTTACCGCTCTCTTTTACCAAAAGAGTGTAGTCAGTAATTTAACAGGCTAATAGTGAATATTATTGACGGGCTAACGTCAGAAATCTGAACTAGTTGTCCAGCTCGCCCATCGATTTCACCTGATCGCGGTTAATCTGCTCGGTCTGACCCGTTTCGGCATTTTTGTAGGACACCAGACCGGTATCATCGTCTACCTGCGGTTTCCCGTCGGTGACAATGGTTTTACCGTCAGTGGTTTTTACCGCCTGGTTAGACGAACAGCCCGCAACGGTAAACATCGCAGTGGCAGCCAGAAGTGAAGCGATCAGTAGTTTATTTTGCATGGTGTTTCCCCTTGCTCTCAGTTGGAATTCGTTATCTACCTAACCATTTTAGGCTAACTGACTGAATGCGGATGGAAAACCAGAAGGTTCTGAAGGTGGGGAAAATGCCCGGCAATATTCGCTTGCCGGGCATTCAGGCTTACTTGGTAATTTGTGCGTGCATTTCCTGCACTGAAATCACCTTCTCGGTCGCATCCGCGTTCAGCGCCATGGCTGTTGCGAAACCGCCGTTCAGAGTGGTGTCGTAGTGCACTTTGTACTGCAGCGCGCTGCGGCGGATCAGCTTAGAGTCTTCAATCGCCTGGCGGCCCGCCGTGGTGTTGATGATGTAGGTGTATTCGCCATTCTTGATACGGTCCTGAATGTGCGGACGACCTTCATGCACCTTGTTCACCAGACGCGGGTTAATACCGGCTTCACCCAGCACAATCGCCGTACCGTGAGTCGCATCCAGCTCAAAGCCCTGTTTCAGCAGCTTGGCAGCCAGGTCAACCACGCGCTCTTTATCGCCTTCGCGAACGGAGAGCAGCGCGCGGCCTGATTTTCTCATGGTAGAGCTACTGCCCAGCTGTGCCTTCGCGAACGCTTCTGCGAAGGTGCGGCCCACGCCCATCACTTCACCGGTAGAGCGCATTTCTGGCCCTAACAGCGGGTCAACGCCTGGGAATTTGTTGAACGGCAGAACCACTTCTTTCACCGAGTAGTACGGCGGGATGATTTCTTTCGTAACGCCCTGCTGTGCCAGCGTTTGGCCTGCCATCACGCGCGCCGCCACTTTCGCCAGCGGAACACCGGTGGCTTTGGAGACGAACGGGACGGTACGTGCTGCACGCGGGTTCACTTCAATCAGATACACTTCGTTGTCTTTTACGGCGAACTGGACGTTCATCAGACCGCGAACCTGCAGCTCAAAGGCCAGCTTCTGCACCTGCTGACGCATCACATCCTGGATTTCCTGGCTTAAGGTGTACGCTGGCAGAGAACATGCGGAGTCACCGGAGTGAACGCCTGCCTGCTCGATGTGCTCCATGATGCCGCCAATCAGCACCATTTCGCCGTCGCAGATAGCATCAACGTCCACTTCAACCGCATCATCCAGGAAGCGGTCGAGCAGCACTGGCGCATCGTTGGACACGCTCACCGCGGTCTGGAAGTAGCGGCGCAGGTCGGCTTCGTCGTAAACGATTTCCATCGCGCGGCCACCCAGCACGTAGGAAGGACGCACCACCAGCGGGTAACCGATATCTTTTGCCTTCTCAACTGCCATCTCAATGGCGGTTACGGTGGCGTTTGCCGGCTGTTTCAGCTTCAGACGATCAACCGCCTGCTGAAAACGTTCACGGTCTTCGGCACGGTCAATCGCATCCGGGCTGGTGCCGATAACCGGTACGCCAGCGGCTTCCAGCGCACGCGCCAGCTTCAGCGGGGTCTGGCCGCCGTACTGAACGATAACGCCTTTCGGCTTCTCGATACGCACGATTTCCAGCACATCTTCCAGCGTTACCGGCTCGAAGTAGAGACGATCGGAGGTGTCATAGTCGGTAGACACGGTTTCCGGGTTACAGTTGACCATGATGGTTTCGTAACCGTCTTCGCGCAGCGCCAGCGAGGCGTGTACGCAGCAGTAGTCGAACTCGATACCCTGGCCGATACGGTTTGGACCGCCGCCGAGAACCATAATCTTGTCGCGGTCAACGGATGGGTTTGCTTCGCACTCGTCTTCATAGGTGGAGTACATGTACGCGGTGTCGGTTGAGAATTCAGCCGCACAGGTATCCACGCGCTTGTAGACCGGGTGCAGGTTATACTGGTCGCGCAGCTTGCGGATTTCCGCTTCACGCACGCCGGCCAGTTTTGCCAGACGCGCATCGGCGAAGCCTTTACGCTTCAGCACGCGCAGGAAATCAGCGTCCAGGCCGGTAATACCCAGCTCTGCCACGTTCTCTTCGAGACGCACCAGCTCTTCAATCTGTACCAGGAACCAGCGGTCAATGTTGGTCAGGTTGAAGACGCCGTCAACAGACAGGCCAGCACGGAAGGCATCGGCGATATACCAAATACGCTCTGCACCTGCGTCTTTCAGCTCGCGGCGGATTTTGGTCAGCGCTTCCGGGTCATCCAGGCTTACTTTAGGGTCGAAGCCGGTCGCGCCCACTTCCAGGCCGCGCAGCGCTTTCTGCAAAGATTCCTGCTGCGTGCGTCCAATCGCCATCACTTCACCGACAGATTTCATCTGGGTGGTCAGACGGTCGTTCGCGCCCGCGAATTTCTCGAAGTTGAAGCGTGGGATCTTCGTAACAACGTAGTCGATTGACGGTTCGAAGGAGGCTGGCGTGCGGCCGCCGGTGATGTCGTTCATCAGCTCGTCGAGGGTGTAACCCACCGCCAGTTTCGCCGCCACTTTTGCAATCGGGAAGCCGGTAGCTTTAGAAGCCAGCGCGGAAGAACGCGACACGCGCGGGTTCATTTCGATAACAATCAGACGGCCGGTTTTCGGGTTCACAGAGAACTGAACGTTAGAGCCGCCGGTTTCGACGCCGATTTCACGCAGTACCGCCATCGAGGCGTTACGCATGATTTGATACTCTTTGTCGGTCAGCGTCTGTGCGGGTGCAACGGTAATGGAGTCGCCGGTGTGGATACCCATCGCATCGAAGTTTTCGATTGAGCAGACGATGATGCAGTTGTCATTTTTATCACGCACCACTTCCATCTCGTACTCTTTCCAGCCAATTAGCGACTCATCAATCAGCAGCTCGTTGGTTGGGGAGAGGTCCAGACCGCGCTCGCAAATCTCTTCGAACTCTTCGCGGTTGTACGCGATACCGCCACCGGTGCCACCCATGGTGAAGGATGGACGGATGATGCACGGGTAGCCCACGTCAGCCGCGACGGCCAACGCTTCTTCCATATTGTGCGCAATACCTGAACGCGCGGTATCGAGGCCAATTTTCTTCATGGCCACGTCAAAGCGACGACGGTCTTCAGCTTTATCAATCGCGTCGGCGGTTGCACCAATCATGGTTACGCCGAACTCTGCCAGCACGCCCTGACGCTCCAGCTCCAGCGCACAGTTCAGCGCTGTCTGGCCGCCCATGGTTGGCAGAACGGCATCTGGACGCTCTTTTTCGATGATTTTGCGTACCACTTCCCAGTGAATCGGCTCGATGTAGGTTGCATCAGCCATTTCCGGGTCGGTCATGATCGTTGCCGGGTTAGAGTTCACCAGGATAACGCGGTAACCCTCTTCACGCAGAGCTTTACACGCCTGCGCACCGGAGTAGTCGAATTCACAGGCCTGGCCGATAACAATCGGGCCAGCGCCAAGGATCAGGATGCTTTTTATGTCTGTACGTTTTGGCATTGTTCTCTCAGCTCCTGATTATTTAGCAGTCTTACGGTAAAGCTCGATAAGTTCGATAAAGTGATCGAACAGCGGTGCGGCATCGTGCGGACCCGGGCTGGCTTCCGGGTGTCCCTGGAAGCTGAACGCTGGCTTATCGGTGCGATGGATACCCTGCAGGGTGCCATCGAACAGGGATTTGTGCGTGACGCGCAGATTAGCCGGCATTGATGCTTCGTCCACAGCAAAGCCGTGGTTCTGGGCGGTAATCATCACAGTGTCATTGTCGATGTCTTTCACCGGGTGGTTACCACCGTGGTGACCAAACTTCATCTTGATGGTATTCGCCCTGCTTGCCAGTGCCAGCAGCTGATGGCCAAGGCAGATACCGAATACCGGGATGTCGGTTTCCAGGAAGGACTTAATGGCGTCGATGGCGTAATCACACGGTGCCGGATCGCCTGGGCCATTAGAGAGGAAGATGCCATCAGGATTCATCTTCAGCACCTCTTCCGCCGAGGTTTGCGCCGGTACTACCGTCAGGCGGCAGCCGCGGTCAACCAGCATGCGCAGGATGTTGCGTTTAGCCCCGAAATCGTAGGCCACAACGTGGAACGGCAGTTCGCTCTCTTTTTTCGCTTCCGGCAGGTCATCTTCCAGCGTCCAACTGCCCTGCGTCCAGCTATAGGCTTCTGCTGTAGTCACTTCTTTCGCCAGATCCATGCCGTTCAGGCCAGGGAAGGCTTTCGCTTTTTCCAGTGCCAAAGCCGCATCCAGATTATCGCCGGCAATGATGCAGCCGTTCTGTGCGCCTTTCTCGCGCAGCAGGCGCGTCAGCTTACGGGTATCGATATCGGCAATCGCCACAATGTTATGGCGCTTGAGGTAAGAAGAGAGGTCTTCAGTATTGCGGAAATTGCTGGCAATCAGCGGCAGGTCGCGAATGACCAGACCTTGCGCATGTACCTGAGAGGATTCTTCGTCAGCAGCATTGGTGCCGACATTGCCGATATGAGGATAGGTAAGAGTAACGATTTGGCGAGAATAGGAAGGATCAGTGAGGATTTCTTGATAACCGGTCATTGAAGTATTGAAAACGACTTCCCCAACCGCCGAACCTGTTGCCCCTATGGCCCGACCGATAAACTGGGTTCCGTCTTCCAGAACCAATAGCGCTGACTTAATCAAAACACCCTCCAGAGAATATTCACTCACTTTATTTGCATATTAATTCATAACCACGTTATGAAGCAATGCAAATGTGTTGCCAGCGGATTTTTGGCAAACGGCGGCATTCTGGGGATTTGGGGGATAAAAGTCAACTTAAAAAGGAGATTTTGTTTATTCTTTTGCGAGACTGGAGGCTGAAATGCAGTTTAACCTACAAAAAGATCAGCTAAATCACTGTAGAAATCGCTTACGTAGCCAGTTTAATGGGAATCTGCAGGCGGGAACAGTAAAAAGTGGACCAGATGGTCAAAATTTACATTTACACAACACAAATCAGGAGGTAAACATGAACTTTTACCGCATACACATCAAAAATACCATGAATAAGAAAAAATAAAAGGGCAATAAAATATTGCCCTATGCAATCAAATAGTTATGACTGCAATAACCACATCACGAAGGGTAAAAAGTCTTACAAATTATTGAGATCAAGCACGTCTCGCATATCAAAAAGACCGTTTTTCTTTTCTTTCAGCCACAATGCGGAGCGTACCGCGCCGTTCGCAAAGGTCATTCGGCTCGATGCCTTATGCGTAATTTCCACACGTTCGCCAATATCGGCGAACATCGCGGTATGTTCACCGACGATGTCGCCCGCACGGACGGTGGCGAAACCAATGGTTCCTGGAACACGCTCGCCCGTGTATCCCTCACGGGAATAGACCGCGATGTCTTTTAAATCTTTATCCATTGCATAAGCAATCGCTTCGCCCATCGCCAGCGCAGTACCGGATGGCGCATCCACTTTGTAACGGTGGTGTGCTTCAACAATCTCAATGTCGGTGTAGTCGCCCATCACTTTCGCCGCCTTTTCCAGCAGCTTCAGCATCACGTTGACGCCGACGCTAAAGTTTGCAGCAAAGACAATCGCAATCTCGTTTGACGCATCCTGAATGGCACGCTTTCCGGCATCATCAAATCCGGTAGTGCCAATCACCATCCCTTTACCGTGCTGACGACAAAACGCCAGATGATTCAGCGTCCCTTCCGGACGGGTAAAATCGATGAATACATCAAAATCACCTTTCACCGCCTCCAGGCTGCTTTGTACGGTTACACCCGTCTTACCCGCGCCCGCCAGTTCACCGGCATCGGCTCCGAGCAGCGACGAGCCTTCACGTTCCAGTGCCGCGCCAAGCGCCACGCCATCCATCTGTAGCGCCGCCTGGATCAGCTGACGGCCCATACGTCCACCCGCGCCCGCAATAGCGACACGGATCTGTGCATCATGCATAGTTATTCTCTTACGTTAAAATGATGTAAACCGTTTTCAGATTAACCAGCCTTCGCAGAGGCTGCCATCTGAAAACACCAATAATTAGAATTTAACGTGAAACCGACTTAAATATCAGTAAAAGACATGATTTTGTCGTCACGATAAAATACGGGGCAAAAAAAAGGCCAGCACAGGAGGTGCTGGCCTTTTATCAGAAAAGGGATTATTCGACTTCGCGGGCGTCAATACGCAGCTCTTTCGGGACTTCAAAGACAATGTTTTCTTCGCGTCCTTCCAGCGGTACCGCTTCACCGCCGCCCAGCTCCTGCAGGCGAGCAATGACGTTTTGCACCAGGATATCCGGTGCCGAAGCCCCGGCAGTGACACCCACGCAGGATGCCGTTTTCACCCACGCTTCCTGGATATCCGTCGCGTCATCAATCAGGAACGCCGCTTTCCCCATTCGCTGTGCCAGCTCGGCCAGACGGTTGGAGTTAGAGGAGTTTTTGGAGCCGACAACCAGCACCACATCCGCCTGCTCCGCCAACGCGCGCACGGCTTCCTGACGGTTAGTGGTGGCGTAACAGATATCATCTTTACGCGGCCCAACGATTTTCGGGAAGCGCTGACGCAGCGCGTCGATCACGTCAGAAGTATCATCAACGGAGAGCGTTGTCTGGGTCATAAACGACAAACGGGCTTCGTTTTTCACGTCCAGCGTAAACACATCGTCCGGTGATTCGACCAGGTACATGCCCCCTTCCGGGTTGCTGTATTGCCCCATGGTGCCTTCCACTTCCGGGTGGCCAGCATGGCCAATCAGAATCGACTCTTCACCACGACGGCTGGCGCGCGCAACTTCCATATGCACTTTGGTCACGAGCGGACAGGTCGCATCGAACACGGTCAGATCGCGGCTTTTCGCTTCGTTACGCACCGCCTGAGAAACGCCGTGGGCAGAGAAAATCAGGATCGCGCCGTCCGGCACTTCGCTAATCTGTTCGATAAAAATAGCGCCGCGCTCGCGCAAGCTATCGACCACGTAACGGTTATGCACCACTTCGTGACGCACATAAATCGGCGCGCCGTAAATTTCCAGCGCGTTTTCAACAATGCTGATAGCGCGGTCTACACCGGCGCAAAAGCCGCGCGGGTTAGCCAACAGGATCTGCATTTCAGTCCTCCAGTGCCGGATCGATTTCCAGCACTTCAACATCAAAATGGACGGTACGCCCGGCAAGCGGATGGTTGAAGTCAACGGTGATTGAGTCGCCATTGACTTCGCGGATCACGCCAGGCATTTCGCTGCCGTCCATAGCGGTAAAGAGCATAATCGCCCCCACTTCCGGTTCGCCCGCATCCATGAACTCACGGCGCGAGAAGTACTGGACAAGGTCCGGACTTGGTACGCCAAATGCGGCATCCGGCTCCAGCGAAAACGCCTTTTTCTCGCCCTCTTTCAGACCAAGAAGCTGCTGCTCAAGACCTTCAGACAGGGAGGTGTCGCCAAGGCGAAACAGGGCGGGTTTGCCGTTGTTGCGGGTGGATTCAGCCGTGGAGCCATCATCCAGTTTCAGCGTGAAGTGAACGAGGACCGCGCTGTTGCTCTGTACGGATTTAGACATGCAAATTGCTCGCTTGTTTTGCCCGGTGGCTCAACGCCACCGGGCGAGTTTGTTACACCTGCTCTTTCGCGGCCGGTTTCGGCAGGAAACCTTCCAGCACGATTAATGCTGCACCGATGCAAATTGCAGTATCGGCAAGGTTAAAGGTCGCGAAGTGCCAGTCACCGACGTAAAAGTCGATCATATCGACCACAAAGCCGTGCCACAGGCGGTCAAACAGGTTACCTAACGCGCCGCCAATGATCAGCGCGTAGGCGATGTTATTCAGCTTTTGCGTCGCCTTCGAACGGTACATCAGCACCGCCAGTACTACGCAGATACCGAGAGCGATACCCGCGAAGAACCAGCGCTGCCAGCCACCGCTGTCAGCAAGGAAACTAAACGCCGCGCCGTAGTTACGTGCATAGTGCAGGTTAAGTGACGGGAACAGCGGAACTGTATCCCCCAGAGCAAAGTTCTGGAGGATCAGGAACTTACTGCCCAGATCAATTATCAGCACTACCACAACCAGCCACAGCCAGCGCAGTCCTGTTGAACAGAGAGTTTTACTCATCAGGCAAACTTACGTTTTTCGCCGTCACCGGCGACGTTGCTTACACAGCGTCCGCAGATCTCTGCGTGTTCCGCCACCTGGCCGACATCAGTGGTGTAATGCCAGCAACGCGGGCACTTATCACCTTCGGCTTTGCTCAGAGCGACTTTCAGCCCTTTCAGCAGTTCGCTCTGCTGGGCATCAGCAGAAGCGTCGGCATAATCCGCAACTTTCGCACCCGAGGTCAACAGGACAAATCGTAATTCATCGCCCAGCGCCGTCAGTTTCGCCGCCAGCTCTGGTTCCGCGTACAGGGTCACCGTCGCTTCCAGAGAACCGCCGACTTTCTTATCGGCACGCGCCTGCTCGATAACCTTATTCACTTCGCCACGCACTTTCAGCAGCTCGTCCCAGAAGGCATCGTTCATGGCTTCGGTGCTGGAGAGATCGAACAGACCTTCGTACCACTCGCCGGTGAAGACATACTTCTCACGGTCGCCTGGCAGGTAGCCCCAGATTTCATCTGCGGTGAAGGACATGATAGGCGCCATCCAGCGCACCAGCGCTTCTGCGATGTGGAACAGCGCGGTCTGGCAGCTACGGCGCGCCACGCTGTCTGCTTTCGCGGTGTACTGACGGTCTTTGATGATATCGAGGTAGAACGAGCCCATCTCGATGGAGCAGAAGCGCATCAGGCGCTGCACCACTTCGTGGAAATCGTAAGACTCATAGGCCTTCAGGATATCGTCCTGTGCCGCTTTCGCGCAGCCTACCGCCCAGCGATCCAGAACCACCATCTCTTCCGGTTTCACCATGTCTTTCACTGGATCGAAACCATTGAGGTTCGCCAGCAGGAAACGCGCGGTGTTACGGATACGACGATAGCTGTCGGCAGCGCGTTTCAGGATCTCGTCAGACACCGCCATTTCGCCGGTGTAGTCGGTCGATGCTACCCACAGACGCAGGATATCCGCGCCCAGTTTGTTCATCACATCCTGAGGAGAGACGGTGTTACCGATAGACTTGGACATCTTGCGACCCTGACCATCAACGGTGAAACCGTGGGTCAGTACCTGACGGTATGGCGCTTTACCTTTCATCGCGGTGGAGATCATCAGAGATGACATGAACCAGCCACGGTGTTGGTCAGAACCTTCCAGGTACATGTCGGCGGCGTGACCGGCAAATTCCGGGCGCACGTCAACCACTGAGGAGTGCGTTGAACCAGAGTCAAACCACACGTCCAGCGTGTCTGGCACTTTCTCGTAGCTGTCTGCGTCTGCGCCCAGGATGTCGCGGGAATCGAGATCCCACCACGCCTGAATGCCGTCAACTTCGACGCGCTTCGCCACTTCTTCCATCAGCTCCAGCGTGTTTGGATGCAGTTCCTGCGTCTCTTTGTGGACGAACAGAGACATTGGAACGCCCCAGGTGCGCTGACGGGAGATACACCAGTCAGGGCGATTAGCCACCATGGATTCGATACGCGCCTGGCCCCAGTCTGGGATCCACTGCACGCCTTTGATCTCTTTCAGCGACTGCTCGCGCAGGCCTTTCTGATCCATGCTCACGAACCACTGCGGGGTTGCACGGAAAATGATCGGTGACTTGTGACGCCAGCAGCATGGGTAGCTGTGCTGCATTTTCTCAACGTGCAGCAGCGCGCCGCTAGTGCGCAGCATGTCCACAATGATGTCGTTAGCCTTAAAGACGTTGATACCGTCCAGCGCTGGGTAGGTGCCTGGCAGGTAAGAGCCGTCCGGCCCAACCGGGTTAGCGATTTCCAGACCGTATTTCAGGCTGATGCTGTAGTCGTCCGGGCCGTGGCCACCGGCGGTATGAACCGCACCGGTACCCGCGTCCAGCGTCACGTGATCGCCCAGGATTGCCGGAACATCGAAGTCCAGGAACGGGTGTTTGAAGCGCATCAGTTCCAGCGCGTCGCCTTTTACGGTGCCCAGCACGGTGTAGTCGGTGATATGCGCACGTTTCAACACGCTCTCAACCAGATCTTTCGCCAGGATCAGCGCCTGACCTTCAACCTGTACCAGCGCATACTCGAATTCACCGGACAAGGAGATCGCACGGTTCGCAGGCAGAGTCCACGGGGTCGTGGTCCAGATAACCAGAGAGACCGGGCCGTTTACAGCGGTCACGCCAAATTTGGCCTTCACCGCATCCTGATCGACCGCATGGAACGCCACGTCGATAGATGGAGAAGTTTTGTCGTAATACTCGACTTCCGCTTCTGCCAGTGCAGAACGGCAGTCCACGCACCAGTGCACCGGCTTCGCACCTTTATGCAGGTGGCCATTACCGATGATTTTACCCAGCGCACGGATGATGTTGGCTTCAGTTTTGAAATCCATGGTCAAATACGGATGCGACCAGTCGCCCAGCACGCCCAGACGGATGAAGTCAGCGCGCTGACCGTCGACCTGCGTTGCGGCGTAATCACGGCATTTCGCGCGGAATTCTGCGGCGGTGAACTTCTCACCCGGCTTGCCAAACTCTTGCTCAACTTTGAGTTCGATTGGCAGCCCGTGGCAGTCCCAGCCCGGAACGTAAGGCGAGTCATATCCCGTGAGGCCTTTGGACTTCACGATAATGTCTTTCAGAATCTTGTTAACAGAGTGACCAATATGAATGCTGCCATTCGCATATGGAGGGCCATCATGCAAAATGAAGGTTTTTTTGCCTTTTTTGGCTGCACGGATGATGCCGTACAGGTCATCATCAGTCCAACGCGCCAGCATTCCCGGTTCACGCTTGGCGAGATCGCCGCGCATCGGGAACCCTGTTTCCGGCAAATTCAGGGTTGATTTATAGTCACTCATCAGATTCTCGGTTCCGTATTTATCACGTAGGCAGTTAAGCCGGTTCTAAAGCCCAAAAAACTCGCGGGCCGTTAATTCATCTCGCGCGATTTGCGCCTTAAGTTCGTCAAGCGAAGCAAATCGCTGCTCATTGCGTATTTTTTTACGCAGTATTACATCTATATGGCGACCATAGAGGTCCATTACAACGTCCAGCAAATGCACTTCAAGCTGTTGTCGCACGCCGGCGACCGTAGGACGCGTGCCAATGTTGGCGACACCGTAAAAGCGTCTATCGCCAAGGCCTGCTACTTCTACCGCATAGACCCCTTTAACCGGGGAGACCTGACGACGCAGCGGGATATTCGCCGTCGGGAAACCAATGGTACGACCCAGTGCATCACCATGGACCACGCGTCCAGAAATGGTGAAAGGATGTCCCAGCAAGGTTTCTGCCGTATCCAGTTCATCATTCGCCAGCGCCTGGCGAACCGCCGTGCTGCTAACGCGAACGCCGCCTTCACAAAAGGTCATCGCGCTGGTGACGTCAAAACCGTACTCCAGACCAGCCTTCTGTAATAGCAAGAAATCGCCCTGACGACCAGCGCCAAAGCGGAAATCATCCCCCACAGCGAGAAACTGCACGCCAAGACGCTTAACCAGCAGGTCACTGACGAAGTTTTGTGCTGTGAGCGCAGCAAAGCGGCGATCGAAACGTACGCACAGGACGTAGTCCACTCCGGACTCTGCCAGGTAGCGCAACTTCTCACGCAAGCGCGTGAGGCGAGCAGGTGATTTATCGCCGGCGAACAGCTCAAGGGGCTGCGGCTCGAAAATCATCACTACAACGGGCAGGCCGCGGGCCTCCCCTTCTTTACGCAATCCCTGCAACAGCGCCTGATGACCACGATGCACGCCGTCGAAATTACCAATGGTCAGCACACACCCGTGTGGGGCTTTGCTGAGATTATGTATGCCGCGTATCAGCTTCATGTCTGGCTCAAAACAGTGAAAATCGCCAAAGTATACCTTGTAGAGCGGTTAAGGTTAACCGGCGATTGTTCACGCAAAACAGAAAGCCGTAATGATTTCATCATGCTGACCTTTCGCAGCGAAAAAATCTGCCCGAGAACTGCGATTTTTGTGCCGAAAAGCTGTATTCACGACAGACAAGCTGGTAGAATCCTGCGCCATCACTACGTAACGTAGCGTCGCTTATTAACGGCGCTTATTTGCACAAATCCATTGACAAAAGAAGGCAAAGAGGGCATATTCCTCGGCCTTTGAATTGTCCACATAGATCATATTTGGGAGTTGGACTTGGCTAATATCAAATCAGCTAAGAAACGTGCTGTACAGTCTGAAAAGGCTCGTAAGCACAACGCAAGCCGTCGCTCTATGATGCGTACTTTCATCAAGAAAGTATACGCAGCAATCGAAGCTGGCGACAAAGCTGCAGCGCAGAACGCATTTAACGAAATGCAACCAATCGTGGATCGTCAGGCTGCTAAAGGTCTGATCCACAAAAACAAAGCAGCGCGTCATAAAGCAAACCTGACCGCGCAGATCAACAAACTGGCTTAATCGCCGCTTGTTGTTGCTTGTTTAAAGAACCCGCTTAACGCGGGTTTTTTTATGTCTTCAGATTGCCGGTGGCGTAAACAACGCCGAGTAGTCGCGATTGCAAATGCGCTGCACCGCCGGATGCTGAATCATTCTTTCAGCAAATATCGCGTGATACTCCTCCATCACGTTATCTACCCTGCCAATCTCCGTAATCTTGTTATCTGAATAGAGATCGTGCGCGTACAGCGTCGGGGCAACGAAGATGGCATTGTGCGCTTCGCCAAAGGCTTTCATCAGGGCTGCATCGTCAAACTCTCCGAGTATTTCAACCTTCAATCCCTGCGAGTTAAACCAGTTCAGCAGCTTTCGACCAAGCATGGAACGCCTTCCAGGCACCAGCACGCGGCGCTCTTCCAGGCAAGCCGGGAAAGGCTTTTCCGGTGGCGGATTACTACACCAGAAGCTGACGCCACATTCACCGATTTTCACCGAGAACAGCCCTTCCTGCTGGGTGGAATCGATCGGACAATCGGAAATAATCATATCCAGCTTGTGCTGACTCAATTGCTCCAGCAGCATTTCGTGAGTGGATTCAAAGCAGCGCAGGTGGATTTGCTCATCTTCAACCACGGCGGCATCCAGCACGCCGCTCACCAACCGTTTTGACAGCGCATCTGCCACGCCGACATCAAAGAGCAGGTTCGACTCTTTGCGATAGTTGACGATATCCAGCATCTCCTGACTTAAGGTGAACATCTTATCCGCATAGCGGAATACCAGCTCACCCAGCTCGCTTGGTTCGATACCACGCCCTTTACGTTTAAACAGCTTGCCCTGCAGACGTTCTTCCAGCGCCTTAATTTGCCCGGTGATAGTCTGCGGCGTCAGGTAAAGCGCTTCTGCAGCACCCACGACTGAACCTTGTTTGTATACGTGCCAGAAGTAGTAAAGATGGTTGTAGTTCAAATGAGACATCTCGTTTTCGCTCCCTGATTGTGTATCGGGAGAAGGCTCCCTTCTCCCGGTTTCCTGTTATGCCTGGACGACCTGTCCTGACAATTTCACCCTTAACAAGGTGTACCCTACCACTGCGGCCAGTAGCGACCCGATGAGAATGCCGAGTTTTGCCCAAACGATAAGCTCAGGTGCATGCGCACCAAACGCCAGCGTCGAGATAAAGATCGACATGGTAAATCCAATTCCGCACAGCACCCCGACGGCCATAATCTGCTTAAAGGTCGTGCCATGCGGCAGTGAGGCCAGCTTCAGCTTCAGCGCCAACCAGCAGAACAGGCTAATCCCCAGCGGCTTACCGATAAACAACCCGGCTATAATGCCCAGCGGCAGCACTGACGTCAGCCCATCCAGCGTCACTCCGCCCAGAGAAACGCCCGCGTTCGCAAAGGCAAACAGCGGCAGGATCAGAAAGGCCACCCACGGATGAAGCACATGCTCCAGCTGTTTAGCCGGTGATTTGCCATCCTGCGGCTTAAGCGGTACGAAGAAGCCCACAATCACGCCTGCCAGGGTGGCATGGACGCCTGATTTTAGCACTGCCGTCCACAGCACCATCCCCACCAGCACATAGATACCGATACGGCGGACATTGAAAATATTCAGCAGCGCCAGCACCGCAATCGCGCCAGCCGCTACGCTCAGCGACAAAATTGACAGCTCGCTGGTATAGAACAGCGCAATAATCACGATAGCGCCGAGGTCATCAATAATCGCCAGCGCCATCAGGAAGATTTTCAGCGCCATCGGTACACGGCTGCCCAACAGGGCCAGCACGCCAAGCGCAAACGCGATGTCCGTTGCCGCCGGGATCGCCCATCCGTGGCGGGCTACCGGATCCTGCCAGGTGAACGCCAGAAAGAGCAACGCCGGAACGAGCATGCCACCCAGCGCGGCAATCACCGGAAATGCCGCACGCTGACGGCTGGCAAGTGAGCCGAGCACCAGCTCACGTTTCACTTCAAGCCCCACCAGCAGGAAGAACACCGCCATCAGCGCATCGTTGATCCACAACAGCATGTTCTTGTTAATTTCCAGCAGGCCCACCCTCAGCTCGACGGGCGTTTCCAGAAACGCATGGTAGAGGCCGCGCGTGGGCCCCAGGTTTGCCAGTACCATCGCGGCCGCAGCGGCGATAATTAAGATCACGCCACCGGACGCTTCACTGCTTAAGAAACGGTGTAGTAATTTCACTTAAGTTCTCTCTTTTACAACAATACCTCGATAAAACCATAATACCAAGCCCAACAGATCGGGAAAAACAGATTAATATTGAGTATATATTCAGTTTTATCGAGCAATACGCACAAATAGAAAAAGCCCGGAATCGCTTCCGGGCTTTTTAAGGATGAAAAACAGCTAACGGATTAGCGCGTCAAATCATCGAAGAATTTTTTTACGCCATCGAAGAAGCTTTTGGAGCGCGGGCTGTTTTTCTCGCCCGTTGGGCCACCGAAGCTTTCCTGCAGCTCTTTCAGCAATTGTTTCTGCTTGTCGTTCAGGCCAACTGGCGTTTCCACCACAACCCGGCACAGCAAGTCACCCTGTGCACCACCGCGAACGGACTTAACGCCTTTACCGCGCATGCGGAAGAGCTTGCCAGTCTGGGTTTCGCCAGGCACTTTCAGGTTTACGCGACCATCAAGCGTCGGTACTTCGATTTCACCACCCAGTGCCGCCATCGCAAAGTTGATCGGCACTTCGCAGTACAGGTTGTTCCCTTCACGCTCAAAGATCGCGTGCTGTTTTACCTGAACCTGAACGTACAGATCGCCTGCCGGTGCACCGTGCTCGCCCGCTTCACCTTCACCTGACAAACGGATACGGTCGCCCGTATCAACACCCGCAGGGATTTTAACGGACAGCGTTTTGGTTTTCTCAACGCGACCGTGACCGTGACATTTGTTGCACGGATCTTTAATCAGCGTACCGCGACCGTGACAGTGTGGACAGGCCTGCTGCACCGCAAAGAAGCCCTGGCGCATCTGAACCTGGCCGGAACCGTGACAGGTTGGACAGGTCTGTGGCTGAGTTCCCGCTTTCGCGCCGCTGCCGTGGCAAATGTCACACTCTTCCAGCGTCGGAATACGAATTTCTTTGGTGACGCCGCGAACGGCTTCTTCCAGCGTCAGATCCATGTTGTAGCGCAGGTCTGCGCCGCGCGCTGCGCGCTGGCGCCCACGACCACCGCCGAAGATGTCACCGAAGACATCGCCGAAGATATCGCTGAAATCAGCGCCGCCGCCAAAGCCGCCGCCACCGAATCCACCGCCACCCATGCCGCCCTGTTCAAAGGCTGCGTGACCGTACTGGTCGTAGGCCGCACGTTTTTGTGCATCGGTCAGGATTTCGTAGGCTTCTTTTATCTCTTTAAATTTGGCTTCAGCCTCTTTATCACCCTGATTGCGATCCGGGTGATATTTCATGGCCAGGCGTTTATACGCCTTTTTGATTTCACGCTCTTCCGCTGTTTTGGAAACGCCTAAAATCTCGTAATAATCAAGCTTCGCCATCTTGTTTTATCTGCCCCTAACATGCGTGCACGGGCGGAGAGGAAACCTCTTCGCCCGTGCCAGTAATTACCCGTTCAAAGGGCGATTATTTTTTGTCTTTCACTTCTTCGAACTCTGCGTCGACAACGTCGTCGTCTTTTGCAGTGTTCTGGGAAGCATCAGCGCCCGCCTGCTGTTGTGCATGCTGCTGCTGTGCGATTTCCATCAGCTTCTGAGAAGCCTGTGCCAGCTCTTGCATCTTCGCTTCAATGTCCGCTTTGTCTTCGCCTTTCAGAGAAGATTCCAGCGCGGTCAATGCAGCTTCGATAGCCGTTTTGTCTTCTGCTGGCAGCTGTTCACCGGCTTCTTCAACCTGCTTACGCGTGCTGTGCAGCAGATGGTCACCCTGGTTACGGGTCTGAACCAGCTCTTCGAACTTACGGTCAGACTCTGCGTTAGCTTCAGCATCACGAACCATTTTTTCGATTTCAGCTTCGTTCAGGCCAGAAGATGCCTTGATGGTGATCTTCTGCTCTTTACCGCTGTTTTTGTCTTTCGCAGACACGTGCAGGATACCATCAGCATCGATGTCGAAGGTGACTTCGATCTGCGGCATACCGCGCGGTGCTGGGTTGATACCGTCCAGGTTGAATTGACCCAGTGATTTGTTATCAGCCGCACGCTTACGCTCACCCTGAATCACATGGATGGTTACCGCAGACTGGTTGTCTTCAGCGGTAGAGAACACCTGGCTGTGTTTCGTTGGGATGGTGGTGTTTTTGTTGATGAGCGCAGTCATCACACCGCCCATGGTTTCGATACCCAGAGACAGCGGGGTAACGTCCAGCAGCAGTACGTCTTTAACTTCACCCGTCAGAACGCCACCCTGAACCGCAGCACCGATAGCAACTGCTTCGTCTGGGTTAACGTCTTTACGCGGCTCTTTACCAAAGAATTCAGCCACTTTCTTCTGAACCATTGGCATACGAGTCTGACCACCGACCAGGATAACGTCCTGGATATCAGAGACAGACAGGCCAGCATCTTGCAGTGCAACTTTCAGTGGCTCGATAGAACGGTTCACCAGGTCTTCGACCAGGCTTTCCAGTTTCGCACGGGTCACTTTGATGTTCATGTGCTTAGGACCGGTCGCATCTGCAGTAATATACGGCAGGTTAACGTCGGTCTGCTGAGCGGAAGACAGTTCGATCTTCGCTTTCTCAGCGGCTTCTTTCAGGCGCTGCATAGCCAGCGGGTCATTACGCAGGTCAATGCCCTGATCTTTCTTAAACTCGTCAACGAGGTAGTTGATCATACGGCTATCGAAGTCTTCACCACCCAGGTGGGTATCACCGTTGGTTGCCAGAACTTCGAAGGTTTTTTCGCCGTCAACTTCGTCGATTTCGATAATAGAGATATCGAAAGTACCACCACCCAAGTCGTAAACCGCGATAGTACGGTTACCGACTTCTTTATCCAAACCGTAAGCCAGCGCAGCCGCGGTAGGTTCGTTGATGATACGTTTTACTTCCAGACCTGCGATACGGCCAGCATCTTTGGTTGCCTGACGCTGAGCATCGTTGAAGTATGCAGGCACGGTGATAACCGCTTCAGTTACTGGCTCACCCAGGTAATCTTCAGCCGTTTTCTTCATTTTCTTCAGCACTTCAGCAGAGATCTGCGGTGGTGCAGTTTTAGCGCCTTTCACATCTAGCCATGCATCGCCGTTATCTGCTGCGATGATTTTGTAAGGCATGATAGAAACGTCACGCTGAACTTCTTCATCCTGGAAGCGGCGACCGATCAGGCGTTTAATCGCAAACAGGGTGTTTTGCGGGTTTGTCACTGCCTGACGTTTAGCCGGCTGACCAACCAGAGTTTCACCATCCTGGGTATAGGCAATGATAGAAGGCGTGGTGCGATCGCCCTCGGCGTTCTCCAGCACGCGTGCAGTAGTGCCATCCATAATCGCTACACAAGAGTTGGTAGTACCCAAGTCGATACCAATAATTTTACCCATCTAAACGTCTCCACTAAAAATTCAGTCAACATGTGGTTGTGTACCTGTAATAAGGGCAGAACGTGCTTTTTCAACTGCCCAGATTTGATTTTTTCAGGTCCACACACTGCGGTTGCTTACAAGATGGGGTCGCAACGGCATCCATCAAGGGGGGAAGGATAAAAAAATTTTTAATTTCACCCTGATGAGATCATAGACGGCACCCGTTGCGCCCATTATTATGCCGCGCCCCGTCAGGGAGAATTGACGAGGGTTTAACCATTTCACCATATTAATGATGATTTTTTGAGGACTTATGGGCAACACTAAGTTGGCTAATCCGGCTCCGCTGGGCCTGATGGGTTTTGGCATGACCACTATCCTGCTGAACCTGCACAACATCGGGATGTTCCCGATGGATGGCATTATCCTGGCGATGGGCATTTTCTACGGCGGTATCGCGCAAATTTTCGCGGGCCTGCTGGAATATAAGAAAGGCAACACCTTTGGCTTAACCGCCTTTACCTCTTACGGTTCTTTCTGGCTGACCCTGGTTGCCATTCTGCTGATGCCTAAAATGGGCTTGGCAGATGCCGCGAACGCGCACTTCCTGGGCGTTTACCTGGGTCTGTGGGGCGTCTTCACGCTGTTCATGTTCTTCGGCACCCTGAAGGCTAACCGCGCGCTGCAGTTCGTCTTCCTGAGCTTGACCGTGCTGTTTGCCCTGCTGGCGATTGGCCACCTGGCGGATAACGAAGGCATCGTTCATGTTGCAGGCTGGATTGGTCTGGTCTGTGGTGCAAGCGCTATTTACCTGGCAATGGGTGAAGTGCTGAACGAGCAGTTTGGCCGTACCGTACTGCCGATTGGTGAAAAGCACTAATCAATCCCTCGACGTGTCTGCGCTCGCAGGCACGTCTCTTCGCTTTGATTTGCTTACTTTTTCGCCAATTCTCAAACAAACCGTCAATGAAACGTTCATATTCCCACTATTGAATTGATAAGCATTATCACTTTAAATATCGTCGCCCGGCATCTCCCGGATATTGGATATCATGCAGCGCGCTTTACAGGAACGCAGGGAGAGACCACGATTCTGTTGTGTTGCATAAGGTTATCCAATGAATTCCAGCCTTTCCGCCAGCGTTAAGCCTGACGAATCTACCGTTGCCTCTCATTATCGCCGGGTTGTGATTCGCCGTTATGCGCTTGCGGCCACTCTCCTGATACTGATCCTCTGCTCATTGCTTCTCGACTTTACTATCGGACCCTCCGGCATTTCCGTTTCTACGCTCTGGCACACGTTAGTCAATTCAGCTGCCGCCGATGCGGGTACGCGCGTCATCGTCTGGGATATCCGCCTGCCGTTCGCATTGATGGCCATCGCCGTAGGTATGGCACTGGGGCTCGCAGGTGCAGAAATGCAAACCATCCTGAACAACCCGCTTGCCAGCCCATTTACGCTTGGCGTGTCGTCTGCCGCCTCTTTTGGTGCCGCACTGGCGATTGTGCTGGGTCTGGGTATACCGGGTATCGACGATAAATGGTTTATCCCCGCCAATGCCTTTGTCTTTGCACTGTTGGCCTGCTTTATTCTTGACGGCATCAGCCGCTGGACCCGCGTGGCGACCTCCGGCGTGGTTCTGTTTGGTATCGCACTGGTCTTTACCTTTAACGCGCTGATTTCCATTCTGCAGTTTGTCGCCAGCGAAGATACCCTCCAGGGACTGGTCTTCTGGACTATGGGCAGCCTGGCAAGAGCATCATGGGATAAGCTGGCAATTCTGGCCGTCGCGCTACTGATCATCGTCCCGCTGTCGCTGAAGAATGCCTGGAAGCTCACCGCGCTGCGTCTGGGGGAAGATCGTGCCGTGAGCTTCGGCATTAACGTGAAGAAGCTGCGCATGACCACCCTGTTACGCATCAGCATCATCTCTGCCCTGACGGTCGCGTTCGTTGGGCCGGTCGGTTTTATCGGTCTGGTCGCGCCGCATATCTCACGCATGCTGTTCGGGGAAGATCACCGCTTCTACCTGCCCGGCAGCATGCTAATTGGCGCGCTGGTGCTTTCCCTGGCATCGGTGTTCTCCAAGAATATTGTTCCTGGCGTCATTATTCCCGTGGGGATTGTGACATCGCTGGTTGGCGTACCGTTCTTCCTCAGCATCATTATCCGTAACCGGGGGAACGTATGACCGACGGCCTTCTCATTCGCGATCTCCACACCGGGTATCGCAAGAAAAAAATCATTGATGGGCTTACCACGCCGCTGCTTCCTCGCGGGAAAATTACTGCGCTGCTGGGCCCCAACGGCTCCGGTAAATCGACCCTGCTGCGTGCGCTTGCTGACCTGAACCCCGCCCGGGGAGCATTGCTGCTCAATGGCGAAGACCTCATGACGCTGCCGTCCGTTAAGCGGGCGCAAAAGGTGGTTTACCTACCGCAATCTTTGCCGCAGGGTGTGCACCTGCACGCGCTGGAGTCGGTGATTGTCGCTCGCCGGGCCAGCGGCAACGCGTCGGGTCATAACGTTGAGCAGGAAGCCTATGCCATTCTTGAAAAACTGGGCGTTGCTCACCTGGCAATGAGCTTCCTCGATCAGCTTTCAGGTGGTCAGAAGCAGCTGATTGGTCTGGCGCAGTCATTAATCCGCGATCCGGACCTGCTGCTGCTGGATGAACCGTTAAGCGCCCTCGATCTCAACTACCAGTTCCATGTAATGGATATTGTCGCCCGCGAAACGCAGCTGCGTAATATCGTCACCGTGGTGGTGATCCACGACATCAACATTGCGCTGCGCCATGCCAACTACGCAATGATGCTCAAAGGCGGGGAACTGATTGCCAGCGGGATGCCCGGAGAGGTCGTCAATTCAGCGAATCTGGCGACGGTGTACGGCGTAGATGGCCGGGTTGAATACTGTTCTCGTGGGCTGCCGCACGTGGTGGTCGACGGGCTAACACCATAAGAAAAAGACGGGGAAAACATGATGCTAAAAAAACACATCGCGGCCGGACTGACCATCTTGTTTATGCCTTTGCTGGCGCTGGCGCAAAACTGGCCGGTGACGGTAAAAGATCTGGATAACCGTACGGTCACTATTGAACATGAACCACAGCGCATCATTTTGCAGGACGGGCGCGATATCTTCACTCTGGCGCTGCTTGAGCGTGATAACCCGTTCGCTAAGGTGGTGGCCTGGAACAACCTGCCCAAAAAACAGGACACCGAAACCTGGAACGTGCTGAAGCGTAAATGGCCGGAAGCGGAAAAGATCCTCGACATGAAGTTTTCCGACCAGGGAAACGTGGATCTCGAAACGGTGATCTCCCGTCAACCCGATCTCATGATCGCCCAGCTTCGTGCTAAGCCGTCGCTGGTGCAGACGGGCGTGCTGGCAAAACTTGAGGCGCTGCATATTCCGGTGGTCTTCGTGGACTACGAACTGCACCCGGTCGAGAACACCCTGCCAAGCATCGCCCTGCTGGGTAAGGTCATGGGGCAAACCGAACGTGCGCAAGCCTATATTGACTTCTATCAGCAGCGTCTGAATACGATCCACCAGCGTCTGGCAAACGTCAGCAAAAAGCCGCTGGTCTTTATCGAGCCAATTGCCGGTGTCGGTGGTCTGGATAACGGCTGCTGCTTCACCCACGCGCGCAACGGCTGGGGCGGGCTGGTAGAGGCCGCGGGCGGTAACAACATCGGTTCACAGCTGCTGCCGGGCGCAACCGGGAATATCTCGGTGGAAAAGATCATCTCGATGAACCCGGATTATTACCTGATGACCGGCTCAAAACGTCCGGGCAAAGGCACCGCGATTATCCCGTTTGGCTACAACGTTCCGGCAGGCGACGTGACCGCCGCATTCAATGCGTTAGCGGCGCGTCAGGGCGTTGCTAGCATTCCGGCGGTGGCTGAAGGTCATACCGGTGCGCTCTATCACCATTTCTATAACAACCCGTACAACATCGTCGCCATCGAGACGCTGAGCAAAATCTTCTATCCAACGCAGTTTAAGGATATTGACCCGCAGGCGGACTACCACGCGATCATCACCCGCTTCACCCACATTCCGGATGACAATATCATCCTGAGCTATACCCCTTCGCACTAACAAAAAGCCGGGCATCCGCCCGGCTTTTTGCGTTTCATCAACCTAATCTCAACAACGCCCTTTCAGGCATTGTCATCCCTGCCGCTTTCCAGGAAACTCGTTATGCAAAATAATATACAACGAGATAATTTTATGGCTAATGGAAAAATGAAATACGCCCTGGCAGCGGTTGCGCTGTTGCAAATGTCGTCTGTGGCGCTGGCGAAAGATATTCGCGTGACTTACGCCGGTTCAATGGGCAAGGTTATGGATCAGGGATTAGGTCCGGCGTTTGCCAAAGCTGATAACGGTGATTATCAGGGTCAGGGACAAGGTGCCTACGGGATGGCGCGTCTGCTGGCAAGCCACAAGATTGAGGCCGACGTGTTTGTCTCTATCACACCCGGGCCAATGCAAATTCTCAAAGACGCCGGGTTGATTGATGATGCCGTCCCGGTTGCCAGCACCAGCATGGTGATCGCCTACAGTCCGAAGGGTAAGCATGCCGCGCAGTTTGAACAGGCCAGCCAGAAGAAAGACGGCGAATGGCTCAACCTGCTGGCGCAAAAAGATGTCTCCTTTGGTCGTACCGACCCGTATGTTGATCCCAAAGGCCAGAACATTGTCTTCAGCCTGATGCTGGCCGAGAAGTACTACAAAATGCCAGGCATTGCCGATAAGATTTTGGGCTCACTGCAAAACCCAGTGCAGACCCATCAGGAAGGCGGTTTGTTAGCGCGTCTGGAAAGCGGCCAGGTGGATGCCGCAGCAGGCTACGAGAGCGAAGTGCGTTCGGCGCATCTGCCGTACGTTGCCCTGCCGGATGAGATCAACCTGAGCAACCCGGCCATGGCGAAACGGTGGTATGACACCGTCAGCTTCACCATTAAGGACAGCAAAGGCCAGGATCAGGTGCTGCACACTCAGCCAATGGTCTTCTACGCTGCGGTATTGAAAAACGCGCCAAACGGGGTGGAACAGGGGCAGAAATTCGTGACCTTCATGAAGAGCGCGGAAGGCCAGAAACTGTTCAAAGCGTTTGGTTATGCTGAACCGAAAGGAGAGAGCGTATACGCGCGCTAAGACGCCCGGGCTGGGTTGCGGGCTGGCTGTCGCTGCCTGCGATCCTGCTGCTGAGCATTCCGTTTATTACGCTGGTCAGCGTCACCCCCTGGCACCATCTGCGCCTGGCCTGGCGAGACGACAACGCCATTGCCGTCTCGATGGGGCTGGGTCTGCTGGCGCTGGGGATTATCATACTTATCGGTGTCCCAGCCGCATGGTGGCTCTCGCAGGCCACGGGGCGTAAAAGGCTCATCGGCGAACTTCTGGTGATGATCCCGCTGCTGACACCGCCGCTGGCAATGGGGATTTTGCTGGTATCGGCGTTCGGCCCCTACGGCGTGTTTGGTCAGTGGCTTTCAATGCTGGGCGCAACGCTCGTCAACAACCCGGCAGCCTTTGTGCTGGCGCAGGTTTACGGCGCACTGCCCTACTTTATCGTTGTTGCCCGCGCTGCGTTTTCCACCGTACCGAAAAGTATTCTGGAAGCAGGACAAACGTTGGGCGCATCAGGCTGGAATCGCTTTCGCTATTTGACGTTACCTCTGGCGCTGCCAGGGCTGGCGTCCGCGGTGACCCTCGCCTGGGTTCGCGCGGTGGGGGAATTTGGAATAGTGATGATCTTTGCGTACTTTCCGCAGGGTATTCCGGTGAAGCTCTATACCAATCTGCAAAATGACGGCGTAGACGCAGTGTATACCCTGCTGTGGATGTTGCTTATCGTGACGCTTCCCTTGCCGATGATCTGCTTTGTTCTTGGCAAACGCGCAGCAAGGGAGCGCCAACAGCGCTAACGGGCCAGCACTGCTGCTTCAACAGGCTTCTGACGCAGCCAGAAGCCTAATACCAGCCCCATCAGCGATAGCGCCAGCACATACCAGGCAGGTGCCATCGGCGACACGCCCATCAGCACCGTGACGGCAATCGGCGTCAGCCCACCGAAAATGGCATACGAGACGTTGTAAGAGAACGAGATGCCGGTGAAACGTACCTCCGGCGGAAACGCCCGCACCATTACGTACGGCACCGCACCCACCACGCCGACGCACAGCCCAACTACACCGTACAGCAGGAACAGCTGCTCCGGGTGGCTGCCCGCCAGATGATAGAACGCCCAGCTCGACGCGGCCAACAGCAGGCTGCCGATGATAAAGGTCAGGCTGGCGCCGAATCGGTCAGCGGCAAGCCCGGCGGCCAGACAGCCAAAGCAGAGCATAATGGTCGCGATACTGTTGGCCTGCAGCGTCACCGCCGGCGCGAAGCCGTGCTGCTTTTGCAGCCATACCGGCGACATCAAAATCACCACCACAATGCCCGCAGACAGCAGCCAGGTGAGCAGCATCGACACCACGATCGCACTTCTGTGACGCACGACCACCGCTTTCACCGGCAGCTCCTGCGCCAGCGCTTTGCGCTGCTGCATCTCAAGGAAAATCGGTGTCTCCTGCAACCAGCGGCGCAGATACATTGCCACCAGGCCAAACGCTCCGCCCAGCAGGAACGGAATACGCCAGCCCCAGTCATGGACGGCCTGTTGCGTCATGCTGGTATTTACGAGAGTCGCCACGACCGATCCGAGAAGAATGCCGATGGTCAGCCCCGCCGTCAGAGTACCGCAGGCAATGCCGATGCGGCGCGCCGGAACATGCTCGGCCACAAATACCCATGCACCCGGCACTTCGCCGCCGATTGCCGCGCCCTGAAGAAGACGCATCAACAGCAGAAGAAGCGGCGCCACAATGCCCATTGAGTCGTAGGTTGGCAGCAGGCCGATCGCCAGCGTAGGCACGGCCATCAGCAAAATACTCAGGGTGAACATCTTCTTGCGCCCGACCAGATCGCCAAAGTGCGCCATCACAATACCGCCCAGGGGACGCGCCAGATACCCGGCGGCAAAAATGCCGAAGGTTTGCACCTGACGAAGCCAATCCGGAATATCCACCGGGAAGAAGAGCGCGCCCACGACGGCGGCGAAGAAGACAAAAATGATGAAATCGTAAAACTCCAGCGCGCCGCCTAAAGCCGCGAGCGTGAGGGTTTTGTAATCCTGTCGATTCAGAGGTCGATTGTTATGTGACATAGCGAGCCATAGTGTTTGTATTGTGGACTTATTTTTACAGTATTCGTAAAGAAAAAATTACTATACCGTAAAACCCTGACCACGCCATCGCCGCTTCAGCTAATGTCACATATTGATTAATTTCAGGAGATTGTTTCGCGGCGAGCGCTCTTAGGACGAAATGCTGCTACAACCTTGTCGTCCGTTTCCACATACGGGCCGTCAAGAAGCTGTATACAATACGGTACACTTGCGAAAATACCGTGCACGATTACGCTGCCCTCTGCGGCTTTAAGCCCTTCAAGCGTCTCTTTGATCGACTTCGGCTGTCCCGGCAGGTTCAGGATCAGAGCCTGTTTACGGATCACGCCCACCTGGCGAGAGAGGATCGCCGTCGGAACAAAGTGTAGGCTAATCTGACGCATCTGCTCGCCGAAGCCCGGCATCTCACGGTCAGCCACTGCCAGCGTTGCGTCCGGCGTCACATCACGGCGCGCGGGTCCGGTCCCGCCCGTGGTCAATACCAGGTGGCAGCTCATCTCATCCACCAGCTCGCACAGCGTCTGCTCGATGATCGCCTGCTCGTCCGGGATTAAACGGGTCTGGATTTCAAAAGGGGTCGTCAGGGCGCTACCCAGCCACGCTTCCAGAGCGGGGATGCCTTTATCCTGATAAACACCGCTGGAGGCGCGGTCAGAAATCGACACTAAGCCGATGCGTAGGGTATTCATATGTATTCCATTCAAAAAGTACTGATTAAAGGGAATGATACACGCAGAGGGGAAAATCAGACAGCGTACAAAAGAAGTAGCGTGACCGGGAGCCCGGCCACGCAAGATGATTACAGCAGGTCGCCGATCATTTTTTCCAGCTTGCCCTGGTCAACGGCAAACTTACGGATACCGTCCGCCAGTTTGTCGACTGCCATTGGATCCTGGTTGTGCTGCCACAGGAACTCGGCTTCAGTGATGCGCTCTGGGCGCGCTTTCACTTCACCGGTATAGGACAGTTTACGCTCCAGCGCGCCTTCGCTTTCTGCCAGCTCTTTCAGCAGCGCAGGTGCGATGGTCAGGCGGTCACAGCCAGCCAGCTCAATGATTTCACCGACGTTACGGAAGCTTGCGCCCATAACCACAGTCTCATAGCCGTGCTGTTTGTAGTATTCGTAGATTTCAGTCACAGAAACCACGCCTGGATCTTCAGCAGGTGCGTACTCTTTTTTGTCGGTATTGGCTTTGTACCAGTCCAGAATACGGCCCACGAACGGAGAAATCAGGTATACGCCTGCTTCTGCACATGCACGCGCCTGCGCGAAGGAGAACAGCAGGGTCAGGTTACAGTTGATACCGTCTTTTTCCAGCTGCTCTGCCGCGCGGATACCCTGCCAGGTGGAAGCCAGTTTGATCAGGATACGGTCGTTGCTGATGCCAGCGTCGTTGTACATTTTGATCAGGCGTTTCGCTTTGGCGATAGACGCTTCGGTGTCGTAGGAGAGACGCGCATCCACTTCGGTAGAGATACGGCCAGGAACCAGCTTCAGGATTTCCAGACCGATGTTCACTGCCAGTTTGTCGGTGGCATCCACAACCTGCTGCGCGCGGTCGTTGCTCTGTGCTTTCGCCCAGGTCACTGCGTCGTCAATCAGTTTGCGATACTCAGGGATCTGTGCGGCGTTAAGGATCAGAGAAGGGTTAGTTGTGGCATCCTGCGGCTGGTACAGCTTCATTGCCGCGATATCTCCGGTGTCAGCTACGACAGTGGTGAACTGACGAAGGGAGGTCAATTTATCCGTCATGATAGTGTTTCTCTTTTAACGTGCCCTGGATAATTCACGCTACCGACAGCGAGCCAGCAACGGAAAAATGACAGGTTTACTTGTTAGGGGGATGTAACCGGTCTGCCCTGATGATAACACGACGGAGGGGTAGCGCAACCGCAGACAGTGCCCTTAAGCAGAGTATGATAAACTCGGAATATTAACAGGCAGCTAATTAACAGCATGCTCAATAAATGGTAACGCTTACATCTTCACATTGGCATCAACAAGAGGGACGTTAATGCCTGATTTCCTTTTCTTTATCAACGAAGTCCTCTGGGGTTCGATAATGATATACCTGCTTGTGGGAGCAGGTATATGGTTCACGCTACGCAGCGGTTTTATCCAGTTTCGCTATATTCGCAAGTTTGGCAAAAGTCTGAAAAACAGCATCACCCCGCAACCGGGAGGATTAACCTCATTTCAGGCGCTCTGTACCAGCCTTGCCGCACGTGTTGGCAGCGGCAATCTGGCAGGCGTGGCGCTAGCCATTGGAGCCGGTGGACCAGGAGCCGTCTTCTGGATGTGGGTCACCGCGATAATTGGCATGGCGACCTCATTTGCCGAATGCTCGCTCGCGCAGCTCTACAAAGAGAAAGACACGCGCGGTCAGTTTCGCGGGGGTCCGGCATGGTATATGTCACGCGGACTAGGAATGCGCTGGATGGGTGTGCTGTTCTCACTGTTTTTACTTCTCGCCTACGGCCTTATTTTTAATACCGTGCAGGCCAACTCTGTCGCCCATGCGCTACGTTACGCCTTTGCGTGTCCGGAGTGGCTCACCGGTGCCATTTTAGCGGTGTTCACCCTCATCACCATTTCGACCGGGCTAAGAGGCGTTGCCCGCCTGATGCAGTGGCTGGTACCGGTTATGGCGCTGCTGTGGGTGGCGGCCAGCCTGTTCGTCACCGTGCTGCACATTGAGCAAGTGCCGGCAATCATCGCGACCATCTTTAAGAGTGCCTTTGGCTGGCGAGAAGCGGCCTCAGGGGCGCTGGGTTATACCCTTAGTCAGGCGCTTACCGCCGGTTTTCAGCGGGGCATGTTCTCCAATGAAGCGGGGATGGGCTCAACGCCAAATGCCGCGGCGACAGCCGCATCCTGGCCCCCTCACCCGGCGGCACAAGGCATTGTTCAGATGATTGGCGTCTTTACCGACACCATTATTATTTGCTCCGCCAGCGCCATGATTGTGCTGCTGGCCGGCCCTGTTCCCCACGCATCCGGCACGGTTGGGATCCAGCTTGTTCAGCAGGCACTGGTGAACCTGGCCGGCGGATGGGGCGCTGGCTTCGTCGCGCTTATTGTGATCTTATTCGCCTTCAGCTCGATTGTGGTCAACTATATCTACGCCGAAAATAACCTTATCTTCCTGAAGGTTGACTCCCGCAATACCCTCCGGCTATTGCGTTTAGGGGTGATACTGATGGTAATGGCGGGCTCCCTGCTTAGCATGCCGTTGGTCTGGCAACTGGCGGATGTGATCATGGCACTGATGGCGATCACCAACCTGACGGCCATTTTGCTGCTCTCACCGGTCGTTACGCTCATCGCCCGGGACTATCTTCGCCAGCGCAAGCTGGGGGTTCAGCCGGTGTTTGATCCCTCACGCTATCCCGAAATTGACGCACAACTCGCCCCTGGTGCCTGGGATGATTTGCCGCGGCAATAGCAGCTATCGATCAATTCAGGGCGATTTTTTGCTAAAGTCGCTCTAAATTTCCTGCAAGGACTGGATATGCTGATTCTGATTTCACCTGCAAAAACGCTCGATTACCAAAGCCCGCTTGCTACCGAGCGTTATACCCAGCCTGAACTGCTGGACTACTCGCAACAGCTGATTCGTGAAGCGCGTAAGCTCTCTGCGCCGCAAATCGCCTCGCTGATGAGCATCAGCGACAAACTGGCAGACCTGAACGCGACCCGCTTCCATGACTGGCACCCGGATTTCACGCCGACCAATGCCCGTCAGGCGCTCTTGGCTTTCAAAGGCGATGTGTATACCGGCCTGCAGGCGGAAGAATTTAGCGAAGCCGATTTTGATTTTGCCCAGCAGCATTTGCGGATGCTCTCAGGCCTGTATGGCGTTCTTCGCCCGCTAGATTTGATGCAGCCCTATCGTCTGGAAATGGGGATTCGCCTGGAAAACGCCAAAGGTAAAGACCTGTACCATTTCTGGGGCGATATCATCACCGACAAGCTGAACGCGGCGCTGCACGCCCAGGGCGATAACGTGGTGATTAACCTCGCGTCCGACGAATACTACAAATCAGTGAAGCCGAAGAAACTGGATGCGGAAATCATCAAACCGGTCTTCCTTGATGAGAAAAACGGTAAGTTTAAGGTCATCAGCTTCTATGCCAAAAAAGCGCGTGGCCTGATGAGCCGCTTTATCATTCAGAACCGCCTGACCGCGCCGGAGCAGCTCACCGCCTTTAACAGCGAGGGCTATTTCTTTGACGAAGAAGCGTCAGGAAAAGGTGAGCTGGTGTTTAAGCGCCACGAACAATAAAACAAAACCCCGCCGGTTGGCGGGGTTTTTTATTAGTGGTGTTTCCAGTCTGGTCCAGGTCCACCATGCCCATTGTCGTGATGGTCGTCGCGATGATGGTCATCATGGCGGTCGTCATGACCGCGATGTTCATCATGTGGACGCCAGTGGTTATCACGCCAGTCGTAATGTGCTTTCCACCAGTCATGGTCGCGCCAGCGGCCGCCATCCCAGTAGTGCCCGCTGTTATCCCGATCGCCAATCTGCAATTTAACTGCCGGGACGAGAGTGATTTCTGCGGCCTGTACCGCCATGGGAGCGACCAGCATCAGCGAAAGCGCGATGAGTGCAGGTTTCAATTTAGACATAGGTGACTCCTTATTATTCTTGCCCAACGTGGGCCGATGTAAGGAGATTACGTGAGGGGAGTCGGGGATGTTATTCTCTGCAATCCTAATCTCTAAGTGACCGCATTTATTGGGAATTCCTGCATTTTCCCTGCTAATTTTCTCCTTAATTTCTTCACAAAATTGCCGGGAGGCGAGGCCACCACCCGGCAAAAAGCGATTACCCGCGCGTCATCATTAGCTTACGCAGAGCAGCAAAGTCCGCCGGCAGCTCGTGAGACAGCAACGGCAGGTCGGCACGCTCTGCCAGCTCTGTTGGTAGCGGCAACGTTTCACCCAGAATATCTTCTACGCTCTCTTTGAACTTCGCCGGATGAGCCGTGCCGAGGAACAGGCCATATTCACCCGGATTAAGCTGGTCGCGCAGCGCGCGATACGCGATCGCCGCATGCGGCTCAGAGGTATACCCCACTGCTTTCAGCTCGCGCATAGTCGCCTTGGTGGTTTCATCCGTCACGGCTGCGTAGCCCAGGTCGCCCAAACGCCAGACCTTGCGGCGGAACAGCTCTTCCACGCGCGGCCAGTTGTTTGGCTGGCTCACGTCCATCGCATTAGACAACGTTGCCTGGGTCGCATTTGGCGCCCATTTCCCGTCTTTCAGGAAGCGCGGTACGGTATCGTTGGCGTTGGTCGCGGCGATAAAGCGTTTCACCGGCAGACCCAATGATTTTGCCAGCAGGCCCGCGGTCAGGTCGCCAAAATTCCCGCTTGGTACGGAAACTACCAGCTGATTACGGGCTTCCTGCGGCAGCTGTGCCACCGCTTCGAAGTAGTAGCAAATCTGTGCCAGCAGGCGACTGATGTTGATGGAATTTGCCGAGTTCAGCCCCAGCGCCACTTTCAGCTCTTCATCATCAAAGGCCTGCTTAACCAGCGCCTGACAGGCATCGAAATCACCGTCGATCGCCACGGTTTCAATGTTGCCGCCGAGCGTACAGAACAGTTTTTCCTGCAGCGGGCTGATTTTGCCTTTCGGGTAGAGGATCACCACACGGACGTTTTTCAGACCATAAAACGCATGCGCCACGGCCGCACCGGTATCACCGGAAGTGGCCGTCAGGATGGTGACCGGTTTGTCACCGCTGATGTGGGTCAGCATCTGCGCCATGAAGCGCCCGCCGAAATCTTTAAACGCCAGCGTTGGGCCATGGAACAGTTCCAGACAGCCGACGTCAGGTTCAACCTGTTTAACCGGTGCCGGGAAGGCGAACGCCGCACGCACACGCTCTTCCAGCAGCTCATGGGGGATTTCGTCGCCAATAAACGCAGACAGAATTTTGGTGCTGCGGGTAACAAAGTCCAGCTTCAGCAGCGCATCAATATCGGTCAGTTGAAATTCCGGCAGGTCATGGGGGAAGAACAGCCCCTGATTTTTGCCCAGTCCCTGAGTCACCGCCTGCGCGAAGCTGACCTGCTCGTTATGATCTTTAAGGTTGTAGAGTTTCATTATTTATCCCAGTACTCGTGCGCCAGCCGTGTCCAGACGGCAAATATGAACAAAGCCTTCCTGATTTTGCAGGTAGTGTTTAGAGAGCCAGTCCGCCACGCGCTGCGCCGTGTCTGGCTTGTCGCAAAGGGCAAACAGCGTCGGGCCGGAGCCGGAGATGCCGCACGCCTGTGCGCCGATATCCATCGAAGCCTGCCGCGCCTCGTTAAAGCCAGGCAGCAGCTTCGTGCGGTACGGCTCGGCAATGACGTCCTTCATCAGTTTCGCCGCCAGCTGCGGCTGACGGGTATAGCAGGCGTGAATAAAACCCGCCAGATGACGCCCGTGGGCGATGCAGTCCTGCCGACGATACTGCGCAGGCAGGATCGCGCGCGCTTCCGCGGTAGAGACTTTAATACCTGGATACGCCAGCACCCACAGCCACTCATCAAACCCTGGCACCTGCTGGCTGATGATGCCATTTTCTTCGATCATCAGCTGCATGCCGCCGAGGAAGCACGGCGCTACGTTATCGTAATGGATGCTGCCGGAGATACGCCCTTCCAGCTCGCCCATCAGGCCGAGCAGGCGGTTATTATTCAGAGGCTTACCGCAATGCTCGTTCATCGCCACCAGCGCGGCGACCACGGAACAGGCGCTTGAGCCCAGGCCAGAGCCAATCGGCATGCTTTTTTCCAGCGTCATGGCAACCGGCACGTTTTTGCCGATCTCCTGACAGAATCGCTCCCAGCACTGATAAACGATATTTTCGCGCGGGTCGGCCGGCAGTTTGCTCGCAAAGCGGCCCACGTTATTCAAGCTGAAGCTATTGGCCGCCACAACCGTGACCGTATCACCCAGCAGCGAGCCATCCACCGGCGTGACCGCCGCACCCAGCACATCAAACCCCACGCTCATATTGGCGCTGGAAGCCGGGGCATAAACTTTAACCATGTTAAACTCCTAACTTCCATGACAGGGTACGCAGCAGATCGGCAAACACGCCCGCCGCCGTTACATCGTTCCCTGCGCCATAGCCGCGAAGCACGAGCGGCAATGGCTGATAATAGTGGCTGTAAAACGCCAGGGCGTTTTCGCCGTTTTTAACTTTGAACAGCGGATCGTTGCCGTCCACTTCAGCAATTTTCACGCGGCACACGCCGTCGTCTTCAATGTTGCCAACATAGCGCAATACCTTACCCTCATCACGGGCTTTCGCAACACGTGCGGCAAAAGCGTCGTCAAGCTGGGGTAAATTCGCCATAAAGGTGCTGACATCACCGCTGTCATCAAACTCTGCTGGCAGCACCGGTTCAATCACGATATCCGCAAGTTCAAGTTCACGACCGGTTTCACGGACCAAAATCAGCAACTTGCGCGCCACGTCCATCCCGGAAAGATCGTCACGCGGGTCCGGCTCGGTATAGCCCAGCTCACGCGCGGCGCGCGTCGCTTCTGACAGGCTCATTCCCTCATCCAGCTTGCCGAAGATAAACGACAGTGAGCCAGACAGAATGCCGGAGAAACGCTGCAGCTCGTCACCCGCGTTCAGCAGGTTTTGCAGGTTTTCGATAACCGGCAGACCTGCGCCCACGTTGGTGTCGTAGAGGAACTTACGGCGTGATTTGCTCGCGGCCAGACGCAGCTGGTGATAGTAATCCATCGACGAGGTGTTGGCCTTTTTGTTCGGCGTCACCACGTGGAACCCTTCGCGCAGAAAATCGGCGTACTGATCGGCAACCGCCTGGTTCGAGGTACAGTCAACAATCACCGGGTTAAGCAGGTGGTACTCTTTCACCAGGCGGATCAGCCGACCCAAATTAAACGGTTCTTTTGCCTCTTTCATCTCGGCCTGCCAGTTTTCCAGGTTCAGACCGTGGACGTTGGTCAGCAGCGCCTTTGAGTTCGCGATCCCGCAGACGCGCAGATCAATATGTTTCTTCTTCAGCCACGCCTGCTGGCGCTTCACCTGCTCCAGCAACGCGCCGCCGACACCGCCCACGCCAATCAGGAACAGTTCGATCACCTGATCGGTGTTGAACAGCATCTGGTGAACCACGCGTACGCCGGTGGTCGCGTCATCATTATCGACAACTACCGAGATAGAGCGCTCAGACGAGCCCTGCGCAATCGCCACAATATTGATATTGGCACGCGCCAGCGCGGCAAAGAATTTGGCGGAGATGCCGCGCAGCGTGCGCATGCCGTCGCCGACCACGGAGATAATCGCCAGACGTTCCTGAATGAACAGAGGTTCCAGCAGCTCTTCTTTCAGCTCCAGATAGAACTCTTCTTCCAGCGCACGGCGCGCGCGCAGGCAGTCGCCCTGCGGCACGCAGAAGCTGATGCTGTATTCGGAAGAGGACTGGGTGATCAGCACAACGGAGATGCCATTACGGGACATCGCCGCAAAGACGCGCGCCGCCATGCCTACCATGCCCTTCATGCCCGGGCCGGAGACGCTGAACATCGCCATATTATTCAGGTTAGAGATCCCTTTCACCGGCAGACCGTCTTCATCGGAACTGGCGCCAATCAGCGTGCCAGGTGCCTGAGGGTTACCGGTGTTTTTAATCAGACAAGGAATTTGGAACTGGGCAATTGGCGAGATGGTACGCGGGTGAAGCACTTTTGCGCCGAAATAAGAAAGCTCCATCGCTTCCTGATACGACATCGACTTCAGCAGCCTGGCGTCCGGCACCTGGCGCGGGTCGCAGGTATACACGCCGTCGACGTCAGTCCAGATTTCACAGCAGTCTGCGCGCAAGCAGGCGGCCAGCACGGCGGCAGAGTAGTCAGAGCCGTTACGGCCCAGCACGACCAGCTCGCCCTTCTCGTTTCCGGCGGTGAAGCCTGCCATCAGGATCATGTGGTCTGCCGGGATTTTACTCGCGGCAATGCGGCGGGTTGATTCGGCAATATCAACAGTGGATTCGAGGTAGTGGCCCACCGCCAGCAGTTTTTCAACCGGATCGATAACGGTCACATGGTGGCCGCGCGCTTCCAGTACGCCCGCCATGATGGCGATAGAGAGTTTTTCACCACGGCAGATCAGCGCCGCGTTGATGCTGTCCGGGCACTGGCCAAGCAGGCTGATGCCATGCAGCACGTGTTTAATTTGGGCAAACTCTTGCTCAATGAAGGCTTTCAGCTGCGCCAGCGGGAAACCTGGCTGTGCGTCCGCTAGCCCTTGCAGCAGCTCGGCGAAGATACGCTCGGCGTCGCTAATGTTCGGGAGTGCATCCTGGCCGCCGATGGTTTTTTCAATCATCGCCACCAGATGGTTCGTGATTTTCGCCGGAGCAGAGAGGACGGTTGCCACCTGGCCCTGCCTGGCGTTGCTCTCCAGGATATCGGCAACCCGCAGAAAGCGCCCTGCATTTGCCACTGATGTACCGCCGAACTTCAACACTCGCATGGTTCTACCTCGTTTCCTTTAGCCGAAAAAAAAGCCCGCACTGTTTAGGTGCGGGCTTTTTTTTGTTTTTCCTGTACGCGTCAGCCCGCATCGTTACCTGTGGTAATGATGATGGTTGTGGTAATGGTGGTGATGCTGATGCGTTTCATGGATGTTGTGTACTCTGTAATTATTATCTGTCTGTGCTGTATTCTTTTAGGGTTAAAGGATTGGGCACGTTAAGTCAATGAATTTTTAATTTGATCACAATTCGGGACGCTCATCTGTCCCGCTGGTTGAAGATTTATTTTCATCCGATTACCCCAGACACAACCCTTTCTATTAGACGGTTACGCCATAGTAAAAACCTATGACAGAATTTTACTCGGCTAATTTTTTTTCGATATCGTGTAGCAAACGGTGCAACATTGCCGTGTCTCGCTGTTCAAGACGCCCCAGACGCTGGTGCAGCCAGTCCACCATTTTTTGATCGTCGGCGACACCCAGCTGCGATAACAAACTCTCTGCCCGCGAGCGCAGAGCAGACAGCTGGTTTTCATCTGTGCTCGTGATTTGCGGCGCAGAAATTTGCATTAAGGACGTTAATTGATAGCAATAGACCATCACCGCCTGGCCCAAATTCAGCGACGGGTAATCCGCCACCATCGGCGCGCCGGTGAGAACGTCTGCCAGCTCCAGCTCTTCGTTCGTTAAACCGGAATCTTCACGACCAAAGACCAGCGCGGCTTTATCCAGCCACTGGCTTTTTTCCTCCAGCATCGGCACCAGTTCCGCGGGCGTGGCGTAATAATGGAACTTCGCCCGGCTGCGTGCGGTCGTGGCAACGGTAAAGGAGATGTCGTGCAGCGCATCGGCAAGTGTGTCATAAGTGGTTATATTATCGAGAATATCCCCCGATCCGTGCGCCACCCAACGGGCCGCAGGCTCCAGATGCGCAGTGCTGTCCACGATACGCAAATCGGTAAATCCCATGGTCTTCATGGCACGCGCCGCAGCGCCTATATTTTCGGCTCTGGCGGGGGCAACCAGTACAATCGACAAATGCATTTATGCTCTCTTTTTAATCAGTTAGCGGATAAAAATGTGATGCGCTTCAACATATTACGCGGCACAAATTTACAAATTTGCAACACAAATCACCGAAATGGCGTTTCATAACAAATTAAAATCACTAAACTATTTTGTGACTGAACAATCAGTTAGAATGTTAACAAACAGCCATTATCCCTATGTTTTATAATGATAATGACCATATGAATGCCCTTTAGTGGTTGGATTCGTATCGTTTATCAATCAACGTCCGCAACTGGTTGGTTTATTGAAAAATTGTGACAAAGGCTAGCATTCAGCTACGATGATTTCATCAAACTGTTAACGTGCTACAATTGAACTTGATATATGTCAACGAAGCGTAGTTTTATTGGGTGTCCGGTGTCACTTAGCCTGTTATGTTGCTGTTAAAATGGTTAGGATGACAGCCGTTTTTGACACTGTCGGGTCCAAAGGGGAAAGTACCCACGACCAAGCTAATGATGTTGTTGACGTTGATGGAAAGTGCATCAAGAACGCAATTACGTACTTTAGTCACGTTAGGCCGGTCATGTTAATTTGCGACATGCATCAGGCAGGTCAGGGACTTTTGTACTTCCTGTTTCGATTTAGTTGGCAATTTAGGTAGCAAACATGCAGACCCCGCACATTCTTATCGTTGAAGACGAGTTGGTAACACGCAACACGTTAAAGAGCATTTTCGAAGCAGAAGGCTACGATGTCTTTGAAGCGACCGATGGCGCAGAGATGCATCAGATCCTTTCTGAAAATGATATCAACTTAGTCATTATGGATATCAACCTGCCGGGCAAAAACGGCCTTCTTCTGGCACGCGAACTGCGTGAACAGGCGAACGTTGCGTTAATGTTCCTCACAGGTCGTGATAACGAAGTTGATAAAATTCTTGGCCTGGAAATCGGTGCGGATGACTACATCACCAAACCGTTCAACCCTCGCGAGTTAACCATTCGTGCACGCAACCTGCTGTCCCGCACCATGAACCTGGGTACGGTCAGTGAAGAGCGTCGTAGCGTAGACAGCTACAAATTCAACGGCTGGGAACTTGATATCAATAGCCGTTCGCTGGTCAGCCCGAACGGTGAGCAGTATAAACTGCCGCGCAGCGAATTTCGCGCGATGCTGCACTTCTGTGAAAACCCGGGCAAAATTCAGTCCCGCGCAGAGCTGCTGAAGAAAATGACCGGCCGTGAGCTTAAGCCGCACGACCGTACCGTAGACGTGACTATCCGTCGTATTCGTAAGCACTTCGAATCTACGCCTGACACACCGGAAATCATCGCCACAATTCACGGCGAAGGTTATCGTTTCTGCGGTGATCTGCAGGAGTAATCCGGCACACAACGCATTAAAAACGGCGCTTATGCGCCGTTTTTTTTATTTCCAGATCCGCATTGTTTCATCATCCGGCTCTACGGGCGGCTTCGGGCGCTTGGGCTGAGAGAGCGAGTACCAGTCGAAGTGACGCGTTAGGTACATCACAGCGAACAGTGCGAGCGCCAGAACCGCAGACCCCAGCAGCAGCGCGCTGTCTTCTGAACGCAGCAGGAACCACATCACCACGTCCAGCCCCAGCAATGCCAGGACAAACAGGCCACTTCTCTTCCAGCTTTTCAGTACCGCCTGCAAATACATTCCGTTCATCGCCGCACCAACCAGGCTTGCGAAAACCCATGCAGGGGTAAAACCAACATGCTCTGACAACGCCAGCAGCACCAAGTAGAACAGTACCAGCGACAGCCCCACCAGCAGATACTGCATCGGATGCAGGCGCAGGCCGGTTAAGGTTTCAAAGACAAAGAAGGCCATAAACGTCATCGCAATCAGTAAAATAGCGTACTTTATCGCGCGATCTGTCAACTGGTATTGATCCGCAGGCGTGGCAACCGTGACGCTGAAGGCCGGAATGCCGCGCCATTCGGGCGACGGTTGTTCGCTAAACCAGCTCTCCATATTGTTTGCAAACCAGCTGCTCTGCCAGTTCGCCTGGAAGCCCGTTTCGCTAATCTTGTGCTTAAGCGGCAGGTAATCCCCCATAAACCCCGGATGCGGCCAGTTGCTGTCGAGCGTCAATTCACTGTTACGACCTACCGGCACCACGGCAAAACTGCCGGTCCCCGCCAGGTTCAGCGACATCTCCAGCGTAAAGGCTTTCGCTTCCAGCGCTTTATCCGTCAGCGGAATATGGATACCGGGAAGTGCCCCGTAAGCGCCCGAACCTGGCTCTACGCTCAGCGTTTCACCGTTAATTTTTGACACGCTTACCGTACCTATTCCGCGAGAATCACCCACCCCGACTGCGATAAATGGCTGTCCAAGGGTCATGGTTTCCCCTTTCAGCTGCGCCATTTTTGCCGTGGTGAATTGCGCTTTGATTTTCAGATCCGTATTCCAGATCTGTCCGTCATAAATGCCGATGCTGCGGGACTCAACGTGCTGGCTGCCGTCAACACGCAGGGACTCGGGCAAAATGAAATGCAGATAACTTTTCTTGTACTCAACCCGCTTCTCATCTTCTACCTTGTAAAACACTTCCGTCACCGGAATGGCAATTAGCGGGCCAACCAGCTTTTGCGGTCCACTGGTGCTTTGACGAAGGGTATTTTCAACGTCATTGCGGTAGCTCTCGCGCTCCGAAATCAGGTTGCTGACCATAAACAGCGGAACTAGCAGCAGCAGGATGCACCCCAGCAGGGTGCTTACTTTCCAGAACAGGGGGGATTTCATCATTACGTCTCCTTTGTGATGAAGGGAGCGTAACGAGGCTATGTGGGGCCAGTTTGAAGCTATGTGAAGTGAGGGTGAAGTGATAGCGTCGCAATAGCGCCTCCCTCTTCCCGGTTTTGCAGCGTTATTTCACCCTGATGCAGGCGAGCGACCTCCTGAACAAATGCCAGCCCCAGCCCGCTACTCTTTAGCCCGCTGTCACGCGGCAGTGAATAGAAACGTTCAAAAACACGCGCCAGCGCATACTCCGGGATCCCGCTACCGCTGTCGGTCACGATAAGCTGCACCTGCTTTTGCGCTTCGCGCGCCATAAGGCCAATAACGCCACCCGACGGCGTAAAATCGATAGCGTTATCCAGTAAATTACCCATCGCCTGTTCGAGCAGCTCGGGATCGCCCATGACGCTAAGGGACGTGTTATCACAGATAAGCGTAATATTTTTCGCCGCCAGCAGCGCAGTACGGGTGTCAGCCAGGCGCGTAAACAGGGTATCGACGCTGACGTTCACCGGCACAATTTCCACCCGGTTTTCAAGCCGCGCCTGCGTGAGCAGCTTCTCAACCAGCGACTGCATACGCGCGTTTTGCACCAGGATATTGTCAATAAACCGCGCGGCCACCTGCGGCGGCGGTTGTTCTGCGAGAATTTCTGCCGCCCCACGAATGGCGGCAATGGGGCTTTTCAGCTCGTGAGTGAGCGCATGGACATAGTGTTCAATAGCGTTTTTCCCCTCCAGACGAATGCGCATATTTTCAAGCGCCTGCGCCAGCTTGCGCAGTTCACTACTGCCCGGATTGGGTAACGGCAGCGGCGCATCGGTGGTCACCGAGTCAGCATAGCGTGACAAAGTGCCGATCGAACGGTTAATCCACACTACCACCGCCAGACCAATCAGCAACGCAATGCCGAGCAGCGCGCCACCTGCCCACAGTATCCGCCGCTCGCTGCGATGAATCACGGGTGCCATTGCACTGTTCGGTTTCCCGACCGAGAGCACGCCGATAATCTTACCCCGATCCCTCACCGGTGCGGCAACGTACATCACCGTACTCTCTGGGTCTTCAGGGTTGCTCTGCGTACTGCGCGCACCGTATTCACCCCGGAGCGTCAACCAGACGTCGTTCCAGCGAGAATAATCTTTCCCAACGGCCAGGCCGGCGGAATCAAACACCACCTTGCCCTGTGCGTCGGTCATGTAGATATGATATTCGTTGCGGACTTTGTGAATACCGCCAATGTTGGCGCGAAAAGGCCGCTGGTGAAGCTGTGAAAATGCCTGTGCCAGCTTGCCCTGCTGCGCATTACCCGAAAGCAAATCATCGTGCCCAACTTCGGCCAGCAGCGTCGCGGTGTCAATCAACGTGCCTTCCGTTGCCCTGCGCACGCCGGGCTTCACTTCCTGGACGAAGATCGACAGCACGAACCACGCGGCGATGGCGACAATCAGGAAATACCCAAGCAGCAGCCGCATTCCAATGCGCATTAATAAAGTCCCAGACTGTAGCCCATCCCGCGATGGGTGCTGATAGGCGAAGGTGCATCATTTACCGCCCGCAGCTTGGCGCGCAGGGTTTTGATGTGGGTGTCTACGGTACGGTCAAAACTGTCGCCGTCGTCACCCCAGACTTTGTCCATAAGCTGCTGGCGAGAAAACACGCGCCCCGGGGCCTGCAACAGCGTTTTGAGAAGCAGGAACTCGTAGCGGGTCAGCAACAGAGGCTCTCCGCACCAGCTGATTCGGGCCGCTGGCTCGTTCAGCTCGAACTGTCCGATCCGGACGATTTCAGAGGGTGCGGTGGATTTTTGCATCCGCCGCAGGATTGTCCTTACCCGGGCGCACACTTCACGCGGCGAGAACGGCTTGGCAACGTAGTCGTCCGCGCCCATTTCCAGGCCGAGCAGTTTGTCCACTTCATCACTGCGCGCCGTCAGAAACAGCACCGGCAGCGACGGATGCAGCGCCAGCAGCTGGCGACACAGCTCAAAGCCGCTGATGTCCGGCAGACCGACGTCCAGAATCGCCAGCGCGGGAACCTGTCGCCGCGCCTCGTCCAGCACCGGTAAACCGCGTTCAAACGCCTTCACCGCGAATCCTTCCTGCTGGAGCATGTAGATAAGCGTATCGGCAATGCTGATTTCGTCTTCAACCAGCCAGACCACAGGTTGTTGCATGATTCGTCCCTGAGTGAGTTAGCGCCACGGCATAATCGGCACTGCGCTTAACGCGTTTTTCGGTGAACCGTCCACCACTTTGTCGGAATAGGCCAGATACGCCAGCGTGTTACGTTTGGCATCATAGAAACGCACGACCTGCAGCTTTTTGAACACCAGCGAGGTTCGTTTCTGGAACACCACGTCCCCCTGCGCTTTACCGTTTTTGATTTTATCGCTCAGCTCAACCGGCCCCACCTGCTGGCAGGAGATGGCCGCATCGGAAGTATCTTCCGCCAGCCCCAGGCCACCTTTAATACCGCCCGTTTTTGCCCGGCTAATATAGCAGGTGACGTTTTTCACATCAGGATCGTCAAAGGCTTCCACCACAATCTTGTGATCTGGGCCGATCATTTTAAACACGGTGTCGACAGAACCAATTTGTTCAGCCTGCGCCACACGTCCAACCATCAACATCAACGCGGCGAAGATCAAAGTCTTGTATTTCATATTGTTACCATTCTTTAAAATTGCAATGAGCGATTATTCAACACTTTAGACAAAAATGTAGCAAGATCACAGGATTAGGATATATCCGCTCCAAAGGCCCCTGAAAAGGCATTAATGAGCAAAAAAAACACTGAATGCTAAAACATCAAAAAATGCTATTATCCGCTAACCTGTTATCAGGCACCTGCTGTTTTAAGGATGAGGATAGTATATGGATCAGGCTGGAATTATTCGCGACCTGCTTACCTGGCTGGAAGGTCACCTTGACCAGCCTTTGTCACTGGATAATGTGGCGGCAAAAGCAGGTTATTCCAAGTGGCATCTGCAAAGGATGTTCAAAGATGTCACCGGTCATGCTATCGGTGCTTATATTCGTGCCCGTCGCCTGTCAAAGTCTGCTGTGGCATTGCGCCTGACCGCGCGTCCGATTCTGGACATCGCCCTGCAGTATCGTTTCGATTCGCAGCAAACCTTTACCCGCGCCTTTAAGAAGCAGTTCTCGTTGACGCCAGCGCTTTACCGCCGTTCGCCAGACTGGAGCTCATTTGGCATGCGTCCACCGCTGCGTCTGGGTGAGTTCGCGATGCCGAAATATGAAATGGTTACCCTGCCTGAAACGCATTTGATTGGGACGACGCAGAGCTACTCCTGCTCTCTGGAGCAAATCTCCGAGTTCCGCCATCAGATGCGCGTGCAGTTCTGGCGTGATTTCCTCAGCCATGCTCCGGCGATTCCGCCGATCCTGTATGGCCTGAACGAAACGCACCCGAGCCATGAAAAAGACGACGAGCAGGAAGTCTTCTATACCACCGCGTTAACGCCCGAACTGGCGAATGGCTATATTCAAGGTTCTAAACCGGTTGTTCTGGAAGGCGGTGAATACGTCATGTTCACCTACGAAGGGCTGGGTACGGGGGTTCAGGAATTTATCCTGACCGTTTACGGAACCTGCATGCCAATGCTGAATCTGAATCGTCGTAAAGGCCAGGACATTGAGCGCTACTATCCGGTAAGCGATGCTAAGCCGGAAGAACGCCCAATTCATCTGCGCATGGAATTCTTAATTCCGATACGTCGTTAACGCTGCAGTTCGTCCAGTGCAGGGGCATCGAGATGCGAAATGTCCCCTGCCATCTCCACGACCCAACCCGACGCCAGCCACGCGCTTTCCTGATAATCAATACGCGATATCGAGCAGTTGCGTAAACGCAAACGGCGCTCTGCATACGCAGGCAAGCCCAGAATCGTGCTGACCAGGCAACCCAGTGCAATACCGTGACTCACCAGCAGCGGACGGCTTCCCGCCGGCAGCTTCAGGCATTCTGCGAGCGCAGCATGCATGCGAACGCTGAGCTCCTGCATGGACTCCCCCTCAGGAATGCGGCCATCTTCGGTCCCATTCACCAGCGTGCGACGCCAGCCCTCCTCCGCGTCTGTCAGCGTATCGATATGGCGTTTTTCCAGCATCCCCATATCAAGCTCGCGCAGGCGCGGCTCAAGCGTGACATCACAGCCGCAGGCATCTGCAATGATGCTCGCCGTCTGCTGTGTGCGACCGAGATCGCTTGCGATAACGTGAGTGATGCCCAGCGTTCTGGCGCGTTCTGCCACCTGCCACGCTTGCTGCACACCTTTTTCAGTGAGAGGACTGTCTGACTGGCCTTGAATACGTCGCTCGGCGTTCCACTGCGTTTCACCGTGGCGAACAAGGTATACCTGTAACATGCTTTTTTTCCGTTATACTGCGATGAGTTTTTTCGAATCGAGCTTAATTATGCACCATGTTGTCTCTGCTACCACTAATCCTGCCAAAATTCAGGCAATTCTAAGGGCATTTGAAGAGATCTTCGGCGAAGGATCCTGCCACATTGACGCCGTCGGCGTCGAGAGCGGTGTTCCTGAACAGCCGTTTGGAAGCGAGGAAACGCGCGCTGGCGCACGAAATCGCGTGGCAAATGCAAAGCTGGCCTCGCCGGATGCGGACTTCTGGGTCGCCATTGAGGCGGGAATCGATGAAGGTGCGACCTTTAGCTGGGTCGTGATTGAAAGCCGCGAACAGCGCGGTGAGGCGCGTTCTGCCACGCTGCCACTGCCGGACATTATTCTGGAAAAAGTGCTGGAGGGCGAAGCGCTCGGGCCGGTCATGTCGACCTACTCCGGCATCGATGAGGTGGGTCGTAAAGAAGGGGCGATTGGTATCTTTACCGCTGGCGTATTGACGCGTTCAAGCGTTTATCACCAGGCGGTAGTGCTGGCGTTAAGCCCGTTCCATAATGCAATTTACCGCTGAACGCCCAACAGCACAGACTCTAGCCACTGGCGCAGCTCGACTGGCGCAGACTTCAGGCTGTTAGAACCGCGGGTAATCGTCGCGATACCCGCGCCCAGCTCATTCTTCAGTTCACGCTGGCTCATCTCGCCGCGAAGCAGCTCTTCTATGATCCGCACACGCGTGCCCAGCGCTTCGCGCTCATCGGGCGTCAGCATTAGCTGCAGCAGGGGTAAATGCAGATCCTGATCGTATGACTGGCGGAGTAACTCCACAAAACGAAGCCACTCCTGATGACGTTGTTCGGCCAGTGCCGAGGAATACGGGGAATGCTGGGTCATGTTATGCCGCCTCTTGTACTCATTAGCGAGTACAGCATAACACAACCCATACCGATCAGTAACGTTTCTGCCACTCCGCATCGCTCATCAGGGTATCTTTCTGCCCCATGAAATAGCGATAGTACGCGTCATAGGCCAACACGTTCTTCACATACCCACGCGTTTCAGAGAACGGAATACTCTCGACAAACGCCACGGCATCAATCCGCCCGGCGCTGTTGCCAAGCCAGGTACGCACGCGACCAGGGCCCGCGTTATAGGCAGCAGAAGAGAAGATGCGGTTATTACCAAACTGCTGATAAACGTACTGCAGGTAGCTGGTGCCAATGTTGATGTTGGTATCGGGATCAAGCAGCTGCGACGGGCTGCTATAGCCTGGAATAGTAAACATCTTCACCGTGTGCGTTGCCGTACCCGGCATAATCTGCATCAGACCGCTGGCCCCCACCGGGGAACGGACTTTCGGGTTCCAGGCGCTTTCCTGACGTGCAATCGCCATGGCGTAGCTTTTCGGGATATCTTTGCCGCTGGTATAGCGATCGAAAAGATCTTTATACGCCAGCGGGAAACGCTCTTCGAGATGATCCCACAGCTTACCGGCTATCGTCGCCTGTACGCTCAGATCCCACCAGTGGTTATCAAACGCATAGCGGGCAAGCTGTGCTTTTTCATCCGTCGTTCGGCTGGTGACCAAATTGGCCCACTCGCTGCGCGCAGTGTTATCCATATTCCAGTACATCAGCTCGCGAACGCGCGCCATCTCGGGCCCCTGCGTCAACGCCGGGTTAGCGTTGGCTGGCGCTTTGTCGATGCGGAAGGTGTACTCTTCGCCCAGGCGCTGCGCGGCGACCATTGGGTAGAACCCGCGCTGCTGCATCAGGGAATGGAGGATCTCTTTGGCTTCATCATCACGACCCCGCTCCAGCAGCAGATCGGCCTGCCAGTAACGCCATTCGTCTTTCTCTTTGGCATCCATCGGCAGGCGTGAAAGCCACGTATTCAGACCACGGCGATCGCCGGTGCCCAGCGCCATACGCACGCGGCGCTCCACGATCGAGGTGGAGTTTGAACGCATAATTGCATCGTCACGCCAGCGGGCCTGTTCATCGGTCACATCCGTGCCCATCAGTCGCCACGCCACCGTGTCGCGCAGCTCCTGGGTTTGTTCTTCATTAAGCTGCTGCGCCTGCACCAGCTGCGGGATCATCAGCCGCGCGTTTTCCACATCATCACGCGCCACGCTGGCGAAGGCAACCGCGGCCATCTGACGGGTGAAATCCGTCGCGCCCGTGGTACGCGCAAAGGTCAAAACGCTGTTGGGATCGTTTGCCAGGCCGATGACGGCGGTAGAGATCGTCTGATAATCGGCCGGCATTTGCCCTGCCAGCACGGTCACCAGGCGCGTATTTCCGGCCTTCATGGCCAGACGAATACGCTCAAGATACGCAAGCGGATCTTGCTGGCCGGACGTACGCCATGCGGCAAAAAGCGCATCGCAGGCATTGGGCTGATTTTTACCGGTTAGCCAGAGCTCTTTCGCCCCGCTCCAGGCTTCCTCCTGCTGCCCCGTGACGGATTTCGCGTAGTAATAGTTACACTGTGCTTCGGTAGTCGCGGGTTTTTGCGGGCTGAACGCCAGCAGTCCACGCCAGTCTTCGCGGCGCGCAAGTTCGTTCACAAACCGGGACTGGAGAGTACGGGCTGGCGGCAGCGTCGGGTTCGCCTGAATAAAATTATTCACGGTGACCGTCGGTTGATTCATGAGATCGTCAGTGATCTGGCGATACTCCAGATACGGATACAGAGGATAATCTTTTAGCGTCGGCATCAGCGACTGCACGGTATCCATCTGCTTGTTGTCCCACGCCTGTTTAATCTGGGCGTAGCGGTTACGTTGTTCGTCCAGTGAATCGGCATGCGCCGCCTGGCTTACCGCCATTACGCATACGCTGGCAGCCAGCAGACGCCAGACCACCCGTTTGGCTTTTTCCACAAGCTCTTCCTCATTGTTTTTTCGTCTATTCGGCGTCTTGCCACGTCAAAGTCTACTCAACTTATGCTAACCAGGCATCCGGCAACGCGCCACGTCATGGACACTTTTTTACCTTTCTTGCGCGTTTTAACACTCCCGACGTTCCTGGCTGGGATTAGGGCGTGAAAAAGGCTACACTTCGAGGCTGAAATTCCTTTTCATCACGATAAAAGAGGCGAAGTCCAACGTGGCTCAATTCGTTTATACCATGCATCGTGTCGGCAAAGTGGTTCCGCCGAAACGTCATATTCTTAAAAATATCTCGCTGAGCTTCTTCCCGGGCGCAAAAATCGGTGTTCTGGGTCTCAACGGTGCCGGTAAGTCCACCCTGCTGCGCATCATGGCCGGCATCGATACAGACATCGAAGGTGAAGCCCGTCCGCAGCCAGGCATCAAGATCGGCTACCTGCCGCAGGAACCTCAGCTGAACCCGGAACACACCGTTCGCGAATCCGTTGAAGAAGCGGTATCCGAAGTGGTTAACGCGCTGAAAGGTCTGGATGAAGTGTATGCCAAATACGCCGAGCCAGATGCGGACTTCGATAAACTGGCCGCTCAACAAGGCAAGTTTGAAGAGATTATCCAGGCGCACGACGGTCATAACCTGAACGTGCAGCTGGAGCGCGCGGCTGATGCGCTGCGCCTGCCGGACTGGGATGCAAAAATTGAGAAGCTCTCCGGTGGTGAACGCCGCCGCGTGGCGCTGTGCCGTCTGCTGCTGGAAAAACCAGACATGCTGCTGCTCGACGAACCGACTAACCACCTGGATGCAGAATCCGTGGCCTGGCTGGAACGTTTCCTGCACGACTTCGAAGGGACCGTTGTAGCGATTACCCACGACCGTTACTTCCTCGACAACGTGGCAGGCTGGATCCTGGAGCTGGACCGCGGTGAAGGTATTCCGTGGGAAGGTAACTACTCCTCCTGGCTTGAGCAAAAAGATCAGCGTCTGGCGCAGGAAGCGTCTCAGGAAGCGGCGCGTCGTAAATCTATTGAGAAAGAGCTGGAGTGGGTGCGTCAGGGCGCGAAAGGCCGTCAGTCTAAGGGTAAAGCCCGTCTGGCACGCTTTGAAGAGCTGAACAACACCGAATACCAGAAACGTAACGAAACCAACGAACTGTTTATCCCACCTGGAGCACGTCTGGGGGATAAAGTGGTTGAAGTGGCGAACCTGCGTAAGTCCTATGGCGACCGCCTGCTGATTGACGATCTGAGCTTCTCCGTGCCGAAAGGTGCCATCGTCGGTATCATCGGCCCGAACGGTGCGGGTAAATCCACGCTGTTCCGCATGATGTCCGGTCAGGAGCAGCCAGACAGCGGCTCTATCACCCTGGGTGAAACCGTGAAGCTGGCCTCCGTTGACCAGTTCCGTGACGCAATGGATAACAGCAAAACCGTGTGGGAAGAAGTCTCCGGCGGTCTGGACATCATGCGTATCGGCAACACCGAAATGCCAAGCCGCGCCTATGTTGGCCGCTTTAACTTCAAAGGCACCGACCAGGGTAAACGCGTTGGCGAACTGTCCGGCGGTGAGCGTGGTCGTCTGCACCTGGCGAAGCTGCTGCAGGTTGGCGGTAACGTTCTGCTGCTTGATGAACCAACAAACGACCTGGACATCGAAACCCTGCGCGCGCTGGAAAACGCCCTGCTGGAGTTCCCAGGCTGCGCAATGGTTATCTCGCACGACCGTTGGTTCCTCGACCGCATTGCGACCCACATTTTGGATTACCAGGATGAAGGTAAAGTGGAGTTCTTCGAAGGTAACTTCACCGAATACGAAGAGTACAAGAAACGCACGCTGGGCGCCGACGCCCTGGAGCCGAAGCGTATCAAGTACAAGCGTATCGCAAAATAAACAGCAAAACGGCAACTTCGGTTGCCGTTTTTAGTGTCTGTTCCCTCTCCCTGTGGGAGAGGGTCAGGGTGAGGGCATCAAGCCGCACAGTTCACCCTCCCGCATAAAACCGCTTCACTTCATCAAACTGCATCGCAAAGTCGATATAGCTCATCAGCGCAGGCGAGTTCAGCTTCCGGCTTGGGTAAGCCAGCCACAGATCGTTCCCCTCAACGTTCCACTCCGGTAATACCTGAACCAATGCGCCCTTCTCAACCTTGTCTTCCAGCAGGAAAGCGGGCAGCAGCGTAATTCCGGCTCCGGCTATCGCACACTCACGCGCGTACACCAGATTATCGGTCAGGTGGGCGTTATCCGGCAGATAGCGATAATCATCATTCTCGCGTTGCAGCATCCACTCTGACCAGGCTTTATGGGTAATACAGCGGTGCTCCACCAGTTGACGAGGGTGCGTCAACGGCTCCCGGCGCGCCAGATAATCCGCAGATGCCAGCATGTAACGCGGGCAGTGGCCAATCATACGCCCAATCAACGAGGAGTCCTGCGGCTTGCCGGTACGCAGGGCAACATCAAATCCAGACCCGACCAGGTCGAGCACGTCGTCAGAAATGGAAACATCCAGCGAAACGTCAGGATAGCGCTGCTGAAACTCCGCATTCAGGTGTGCCAACAGCGTCGCACCGATGCCGGCCGGACAGGTGATGCGTAACCGTCCACTGGGGTTTTCACGCAGCCGCTGAATGGCGTACTCCGCCCGTTCGCTGGCTGCCAGCATCTCCCGGCAGTGTACCAGGTAGTGCTCGCCGGCAAACGTCAGGTTTAGCCTGCGTGTGGTGCGGTTGAGCAAGCGGATCCCCACCTGCTGCTCAAGCTGGCTGATACGCTGGCTGACGCTGGATTTGGGCAGTTCAGCTTTTTGCGCCGCAGCGGTAAAGCTGCCCATCTCCGCCACCAGCGCAAACAGTGCCATATCCTGAAGCTGTTTAAACATGATTGTTCATCCTGTGCGAACACTACGTTCTTGATTGTCCATCTTATCACGCAGCTGACCACTTTATAGACTAGCCTCAACAAAACGCATTCCATTGAGGAGCACACCATGTCTGTTAAAGCCATTGCCGTTAACCCCGCCGATCCTTCTGCTTTTATTGAAATAAACCTGCCCATGCCGCAGCCCGGCGAGCACGACCTGCTCGTTGAAGTGAAGGCGGTCTCTATCAACCCGGTTGACACCAAAGTGCACGCCGGTATCGCCAAAAACGGATTGAAAGAGCCGCGCGTGCTGGGCTGGGATGCCAGCGGCATTGTCAAAGCCGTCGGGACACGCGTCACCGGATTCAAACCCGGTGACGAAGTATGGTACGCGGGTGATATCACCCGTTCCGGCAGCAATGCCACGCACCAGCTGATTGATGCCCGTATCGTCGGGCACAAACCGGCAAGCCTTGACTGGGCAGCCTCAGCGGCACTGCCTCTGACGGCCCTTACGGCCTGGGAAGGACTGTTTGAACGGCTCAACATTCAGAATGCGGGATCGGATAAAACGTTGCTGATCGTCGGCGGGGCGGGCGGGGTTGGATCGCTTGCGATCCCCTTTGCGAAACACAACAGCAAGGTCACGGTGATCGCTACCGCCTCGCGGGAAGATTCTGCCCAGTGGTGTCGCGATCGCGGTGCGGATCGCGTGGTGAACTACCGCGATCTGAAGGGCGAACTGGCAAAACAGGGGATCGCGTTTGTGGATTATATTTTCATCCTCAACGATACCGACGGTCACTGGGACGCCGTAAGCGACCTGATTGCACCGCAAGGGCATATTTGCACCATCGTCGAGAACGCGCAGCCGCTGGATCAGAGCAAGCTGAAATCCAAATCTGCCGCGCTGCACTGGGAGTTTATGTACACCCGCAGCATGTACCAGACCGGCGATATGGCTCAGCAGGGGGAGATCTTAAATGCGGTGGCGAAGCTGGTGGATAACGGCGTGGTGAAAAGTTCGCTGAGTGAGACGCTGCACGGTCTGAGCGTGGAAAGCATTACCGAGGCGCACCGTAAAGTGCTGGACGGGCATATGCGCGGGAAAGTGGTGATTGCGTATTGAGGGGGGGTTCTCTCCCCTCACCCTGCCCTCTCCCCTTTGGGTAGAGGGCAGGGTGAGGGGGTAAGTCAGTAATTTTACCCCTGCTCCCCCATCATCTCCTTCACCAGCTCAACGCAGCGCAGGAAACGGGAGTCATAGTCCGACTCTTCCACATGGACAAACTCAACGTTGTTCTCGTTCAACATCTCCACCAGCATGGACTGGAACTCTTTTCGGTTCACGGAACTGCCGAGGCTGCGCATACCGTCAGCCACCCACGGGGTGTTGTTTTCCAGCAGGATCACCAGGTCAAAGCGGTATTCATCAATCAGCGCCTGCACGAACGGGTGCTCGCGCCCTTCGTACTTTTTACAGAACGCCTGAGTCGTCACGAAATCGGTATCAATGAATGCCACCTTGTTGGCATATTTCACTGCAAAATCAATATACTGAGCATGGCCAAGTGCAATTTTATCGTAATCCGAATACTGCAACGCCATCTCGTCACCGCCAAGGTGCGATAAGACATAATCGCGTCCATACTCCCAGGCGCTGGTGGTGTTGAAGATATTCGCCAGCTTGTTGACCAGCGTCGATTTACCGCTCGACTCACCGCCCAGAATGGCCACCGTACGCACGAAGAACGGCTTCACTTCGGTTGGGATGTAATCCCAGTAGCGGGACGGGTTTTCGCGGATCTGCGCCCCGCTGATGTTCATAAAGGTACGTTTAGGGTCAATCAGCACCGTCTCAATGCCCAGGTGCTCGCGGAACTGCGGCGCATCAGACTCTTCAGAGGTGTAGATCCAGTTCGGCGCAATGCCCTTCTCTTCCATAAACGTTTTTACGCCGTTGCTCCACACGTCCCAGCCGTGCGGATACGGCTCCATACCCTCTTCATTAAAGGCATGGATACGAATGTTTTTTTGATATTTAAAGGTCTGGAGCAACCAGCGCAGGCGGTCGGACACCGTCGGCTGCTGCGACATGGCACTGTCTTCAAACAGCTGACGGTCGCGGGTTTCGTCGTAGCCCATAATGATATGCAGTTCGTCGACCTGGCTACAGGCGCGCTGGATCAGGTAGATGTGCCCGGTGTGCAGCGGGTAAAACTTGCCGAACACCACGCCGATATTTTTTTGCAGACGCGGGAATTCAAGCCCCAGAAAGCGGTGTAACGCCTCCAGCTTCTGCGCGCTGGGGCTTTTGATTTTGGCGTTCAGCAGCTGGCTTAAGTAGCCTTTGGTCATTCCGCTGGCATCCGCCACCTGCTGCAGCGTGCAGCCCTTCTGGCGTATTGCGGTCTTGAGATAGTCAAATGCTGACATAAATTACGGTGCCTCCTGCAAAATCGAATACGTAATTATAAGTCGTCAAAGACATTTAACGCATCTGCGAGTTTCTTCACGCCGAAAACCTGCATCCCTTCCGGGATTTTTTTCGGCACGTTCGCGGCAGGAACGATGGCGCGGCGGAAACCGTGCTTCGCCGCCTCGGAGATACGCTCCTGCCCGCTCGGCACCGGGCGGATCTCGCCCGCCAGACCCACTTCGCCAAAGACCACCAGATCCTGCGGTAACGGCCTGTCGCGCAGGCTGGAGACCATCGCCAGCAGCAACGCGAGATCGGCACTGGTTTCCGAAACCTTAACGCCGCCCACCACGTTGACGAAGACATCCTGATCCGCCATTTGCAGGCCGCCATGACGGTGCAGCACCGCCAGCAGGATCGCCAGGCGGTTCTGCTCCAGGCCGACCGCTACGCGCCGCGGATTGCCCATCATCGAGACATCCACCAGCGCCTGGATTTCGACCAGCAGCGGGCGCGTCCCTTCCCACAGCACCATCACCGAACTGCCGGAGGTGACTTCATCACCGCGGCTCAAGAAGATGGCTGACGGGTTGTTCACCTCGCGCAGCCCCTGCTCGGTCATGGCAAATACGCCCAGCTCGTTGACCGCGCCGAAGCGGTTTTTATGGCTGCGCAGGGTGCGGAAGCGGGAATCCGCATCGCCGTCGAGCATTACCGAGCAGTCGATACAGTGCTCAAGTACTTTCGGCCCGGCCAGCGAGCCGTCTTTGGTCACGTGGCCGACCATTACGATCGCCACGCCGCGCGTTTTAGCAAACCGCGTCAGGTAGGCGGCCGTTTCACGCACCTGCGCCACGCTGCCCGGCGAAGACTGAATGTCCGCCATGTGCATCACCTGAATGGAGTCGATCACCATCAGCTTCGGCTGCTCTTCTTCCGCAATCATGCAGATCTGCTCGATGCTGGTTTCCGAAAGCATATTCAGGTTGCCGGTCGGCAGCCCCAAACGGTGGGCGCGCATCGCTACCTGCTGAAGTGATTCTTCGCCGGTGACGTATAGGGTTTTCATCTGTTCGGCGAGTTTGCACAGCGTTTGCAGTAGCAGGGTCGATTTACCCGCGCCCGGGTTACCGCCGATAAGAATCGCACTGCCCGGCACCACACCGCCGCCGAGCACGCGGTCAAACTCTTTAAATCCGGTGGAAAAACGGGGCAGTTCTTCCAGGCTGATGTCCGAGAGCTTTTGCACTTTCGCGACGCCGGCGTTCCCGGCATAACCGCTCAGGCGTTCATTACGGGCCACGCTTGGCGAAGCCGCCACACCACGCACTTCGGTGATGGTGTTCCAGGCATGACAGGCGCTGCATTGGCCCTGCCAGCGCGGATAATCCGCACCACATTCATTACAGACAAATGCGCGTTTTGGAGCTTTCGCCACGGTTTACCTCGTTATTTCTGGTTAATGCTGCCGGAGAGAATGCAGAACACCCCCATCAGGTCAGCATGACGGATGGTCACTTCCGTCTTTTCATTCACTTTTGGCTTGGCATGATAGGCGATGCCAAGACCCGCGACTTTGATCATCGGCAGATCGTTAGCACCGTCACCGATGGCAACCGTCTGCGCCACCGGAATTTCATACTTCTCTGCCAGACGGGTCAGGGTGTTAGCTTTGTACTGCGCATCGACGATGTCACCAATCACCTGGCCGGTGAGTTTGCCGTCCATGATCTCCAGCTCGTTCGCCACCACGGTGGTCAGACGCAGCTTGTCGCGCAGGTAATCCGCAAAGAAGGTGAAGCCACCGGATGCAATCGCCACTTTCCAGCCAAGCGTTTCCAGCTTCAGCACCAGCTGCGTCAGCCCAGGCATCAACGGCAGCTCGTCGCGCACCTGGCGCAAAATGTTAGCATCCGCGCCTTTCAGGGTTGCCACGCGCTGTCGCAGGCTGGCGGTGAAATCCAGTTCGCCGCGCATCGCGCGCTCCGTGACGTCCGCCACCAGCTCGCCGCTGCCCGCCAGTTTGGCGATTTCATCGATACACTCGATCTGGATCGCGGTGGAATCCATGTCCATTACCAGCAGCCCTGGCGTTTTCAGATGAGGAATTTTGCCAAGCGGGGCAACGTCCAACCCGGCGTCATGCGCCAGACGCGTCGCGCGCTGGGTCAGAGAACCGGCCAGACGAATGACCTGGTAATCTTCCACGCACCAGGCGGCAACGATCACCATCGCAGCACCCAGTTTGGTTTGATATTGGGTGAGGCGTTGCTTATCCAGACCGCGTCCGTACAGCAGCCAGCCGCTACGACCGGCGTGGTAATCCAGAGGCATCACCTCATCGCCACTTAAAGAGAGCGGCAATCCTGGCCAGTGAGAGACGTCCGTTGGCAGGTCGCACCAGGTAATGTTCGGCATTGAAGCTCCTGTAATTTCGTTCGCGCCGGAAGGTTCCAGAGGGAAAATAACGCATGAGGCTACCCTGTAACCATCACTTCTGGCAACATTAAGCCGTAAATTTTCAGCAGGTGGAATATGGCTCGCGCAAAACTGAAATTTCGGCTTCACCGCGCCGTAATTGTCCTTATCTGTCTCGCACTCTTAGTGGTGCTGATGCAAGGGGCATCGTGGTTTAGCCAGAATCATCAACGGCAACGCAATCCGCAGTTTGAAGAGTTGGCGCGTACGCTGGCGCGTCAGGTGACGCTCAACGTTGCGCAGTCTATGCGTACCGAAACCCCGGACGATAAGCGGATAAGCCAGATCTTACGCCAGTTAACGGATAACAGCCGCATACTGGATGCCGGCGTTTATGATGAGCAGGGCGACCTGATCGCCCGCGCGGGCGAACACGTTGACGTGCGCGACCGACTGGCGCTGGATGGCAAAAAAGCCGGCGGCTATTTTAACCAACAGATCGTCGAACCTATTCAGGGCAAAAATGGCCCGCTGGGGTATCTGCGCCTGACGCTCGACACCCACACCCTGCCAACCGAGGCCAAGCAGGTGGATAACACCACCAATATTCTGCGCCTGATGCTCTTGCTCTCACTGGCCATTGGCGTCGTACTGGCGCGTACGCTGCTGCAAGGGAAACGCACCCGCTGGCAACAGTCGCCTTTCCTGCTGACCGCCAGCAAATCGATTCCTGAAGACGAAGAGAGCGAGAAGAAAGATTAGTGATAAAGTAGGCGAATGATTCGGAAAAGGAACTTTGCCATGACGACATTACGCCTGCTTATCTCTGACTCTTACGATCCCTGGTTTAACCTCGCGGTGGAAGAGTGCATTTTCCGCCAAATGCCCGCCACTCAGCGCGTTCTGTTTCTTTGGCGCAATGCCGATACGGTGGTCATTGGCCGCGCGCAAAACCCGTGGAAAGAGTGTAATACGCGGCGGATGGAAGAGGACAACGTCCGGCTGGCACGCCGCAGCAGCGGCGGCGGTGCGGTGTTCCACGACCTGGGCAATACCTGCTTCACCTTTATGGCAGGCAAACCGGAATATGACAAAACCATCTCCACAGACATTGTGCTTAACGCGCTGAATTCGCTGGGCGTTACGGCAGAAGCTTCCGGGCGCAATGACCTGGTGGTGAAAACCCCCGAGGGCGATCGTAAAGTGTCGGGCTCTGCCTACCGCGAAACGATCGATCGCGGCTTTCACCACGGCACTCTGCTGCTGAACGCCGACCTTAGCCGCCTGGCAAATTACCTGAACCCGGACAAGAAAAAGCTGCAGGCCAAAGGCATTACCTCCGTGCGCGGTCGCGTGGCGAATCTGGTTGAACTGCTGCCGGGCATTACCCACGAGCAGATCTGCGAAGCGGTTCGCGACGCGTTCTTTGCCCATTACGGCGAGCGCGTGGAGGCGGAAGTAATTTCACCGGATAAGACCCCAGACCTGCCAAACTTTGCCGAAACCTTTGCCCGTCAGAGCAGCTGGGAGTGGAACTTCGGACAAGCGCCAGCATTTTCACACCTGCTTGACGAGCGCTTTACCTGGGGCGGCGTTGAGCTGCACTTTGACGTTGAGAAAGGTCATATCACGCGCACACAGGTCTTTACCGATAGCCTGAACCCGGCACCATTAGAGGCGCTGGCTGCACGTTTGCAGGGCTGTTTGTATCGGGCGGATATGCTGCAGCAGGAATGTGATGCGTTGATTGGCGATTTCCCGGAGCAGGAAAAAGAGTTACGGGAATTATCGGCGTGGATTGCACAGGCGGTGCGCTAGGGACGGTCTGATGCCCTCACCCCACCCTCTCCCTGTGGGAGAAGGTGGGAAAGAGAATTACTCTTTATCGCCCAACAGAACGGATTCCAGTGCGATTTTGATCATGTCATTGAAGGTGGTCTGACGCTCAGCAGCCGTGGTCTGCTCGTGCGTACGGATGTGGTCAGACACGGTGCAGATGGTCAGCGCTTTTGCGCCAAACTCAGCCGCGACGCCGTAAATGCCTGCCGCTTCCATTTCCACACCCAGGATGCCGTATTTTTCCATCACGTCGAACATTTCGCCGCCGTCCGGTGCATAGAACAGATCAGCAGAGAAGATGTTGCCTACGCGAGCGTCAACGCCCAGCGCTTTTGCCGCGTCAACCGCGTCACGCACCATACCGAAGTCAGCGATTGCTGCGAAGTCATGATCTTTGAAACGCATACGGTTAACTTTGGAATCGGTGCACGCACCCATGCCGATAACGATATCACGCAGCTTCACATCCATGCGCACGGCGCCGCAAGAGCCTACGCGGATGATTTTCTTCACGCCAAAATCAGTGATCAGCTCTTTGGTGTAGATGGAGCAGGATGGGATACCCATGCCGTGGCCCATTACGGAGATTTTGCGGCCTTTATAGGTACCGGTGAAGCCGAGCATGCCGCGAACGTTGTTCACTTCACGCACGTCTTCGAGGAAGGTTTCTGCAATGTGCTTCGCACGCAGCGGGTCGCCCGGCATCAATACGACGTCAGCGAAATCACCCATTTCTGCATTAATGTGAGGAGTTGCCATCTTCAGTTCCTTTTCAATTAAATTCCCCCTCTCCCTGTGGGAGAGGGTTGGGGTGAGGGCATCAGACCGCACCCATGTTTCTTGTGGGAGAGGGTTGGGTGAGGGCATCAGGCCGCCCCCATTCTGCCTCAGAACATGGCTTTGCCATATTCCATGTCAGACGTACCAAAGTATTTTGCAATGGTCTGGCCGATATCCGCGAAGGTTTCACGGTGGCCGAGCGAGCCGGGTTTCACTTTCGGGCCATACACCAGCACTGGGATGTGCTCGCGGGTATGGTCAGTACCGGTCCAGCTCGGGTCGCAGCCGTGATCAGCGGTCAGGATCAGAATGTCATCTTCACCGACCAGCTCCATCAGCTCCGGCAGACGGCGGTCGAACAGCTCCAGACCCGCAGCATAACCTGCGATATCACGACGGTGGCCCCAGGAGGAGTCGAAGTCCACGAAGTTGGTGAAGACAATAGTCTTATCACCCGCTTCTTTCATCTCTTTGATGGTGGCGTCAAACAGCGCATCCAGGCCAGTCGCTTTCACTTTCTTGGTGATGCCGCAGTTGGCGTAGATATCCGCGATTTTACCCACGGAAACCACGTGACCGTCTTTCTCTTCGACCAGTTTCTGCAGCACGGTTGGTGCTGGTGGCTCAACGGCCAGGTCGTGACGGTTACCGGTACGCTGGAAGTTACCCGCTTTGTCGCCGATAAACGGACGCGCGATAACGCGGCCGATGTTATAACCGCCTTCGGTCAGTTCTTCACGGGCGATTTCGCACAGTTCGTAAAGTTTATCCAGGCCGTAGGTTTCTTCATGGCAGGCAATCTGGAACACGGAGTCAGCAGAGGTGTAGAAAATCGGCTTGCCGGTTTTCATGTGCTCTTCACCCAGCTCATCCAGAATCACCGTACCGGAAGAGTGACAGTTGCCAAGGTAGCCCGGCAGGTTGGCACGCTTAACCAGCTTGTCGAGCAGCTCCTGCGGGAAGCTGTTCTGGTGATCTGAGAAATAGCCCCAGTCGAACAGAACCGGCACACCAGCGATTTCCCAGTGACCAGACGGGGTATCTTTACCGGAAGAGAGCTCATGCGCCCAGGCGTATGCGCCCACGACTTCCGCATTACCGTCCATACCGGCGGCGATTTTACCGGTGGAACCTTCATGCGCTTTCACCAGACCCAGACGGGTCAGGTTTGGCAGGGTCAGAGGGCCTTTACGACCGTTGTCCGCTTCGCCTTTCGCACAGGCTTCAGCGATGTGACCCATGGTATCGGAACCCACGTCACCAAAACGTTCTGCATCTTCAGTTGCGCCGATGCCGAATGAGTCCAGCACCATAATAAATGCACGTTTCATAATTGTTCTCCGTACGTAGTGCTTCAAAAAATAGCGATCAGATCAGTATACCGTTATTCAGTGATACGACGATAGACCGAAGGTAAGCTTTCTGGTGCGGTATCACCCAGCGTAATGGCCGCTTTCACTGCCTTCGCCGCGTCCTGCCAGCTGGCTTCGTCTTTCGCGTGGATCACAGCCAGCGGACGTTGGCCGTCAACGCTGTCACCCAGGCGGGCCATATCAGTAAAGCCAACGCTGTAATCAATGGTGTCCGATGCCTGACGACGCCCGCCGCCCATGGATACCACCGCCATGCCGAGCGCGCGGGTGTCCATTGCCGACACGAAGCCTTCGGTATCGGCATACACCGCTTTGCTAAGCGTCGCCGTTGGCAGATATTTTGCGTAATTTTCGACGAAATCGGACGGGCCTTTCTGGGCCGCGACCATACGGCCGAAGAACTCTGCAGCTTTGCCGTTATCCAGCACCGCCTGCAGTTTCGCACGCGCGTCCGCATCGTCTTTGGCCAGCTTGCCGGAGATCAACATCTCAACGCACAGCGCCATGGTGACGTCGAACAGACGCGGGTTACGGTACTCGCCCGTCAGGAACTGTACGGCTTCACGCACTTCGACAGCGTTACCGGCGCTGGATGCCAGCACCTGGTTCATGTCCGTCAGCAGCGCGGTAGTGCGCACGCCAGCACCGTTGGAAACCCCCACGATCGCTTCAGCCAGCGCAGCAGAAAGTTCAAAGGTTGGCATAAACGCGCCGCTACCCACTTTCACATCCATGACCAGCGCATCCAGACCTTCTGCCAGCTTTTTGGCGAGGATCGAGGCGGTGATCAGCGGGATGGAGTCGACGGTTGCCGTAATATCGCGGGTCGCGTAGAAACGCTTGTCTGCCGGAGCAAGAGAGCTGGTCTGGCCAATAATCGCCACACCAACGTCTTTAATAATTTCGCGGAAGCGGTTGTCATCCGGGAAGATATCGAAGCCCGGAATCGCTTCCAGTTTATCGAGTGTTCCGCCGGTATGCCCCAGGCCACGCCCGGAGATCATCGGAATGTAGCCGCCGCAGGCTGCTACCATTGGGCCAAGCATCAGGGAGGTGACATCACCCACGCCGCCGGTGGAGTGTTTGTCCACAATCGGGCCGTTGAGGTTAAGGCTTTTCCAGTCCAGAACGGTTCCTGAATCTCGCATCGCCATGGTCAGCGACACACGCTCAGGCATCGACATATCGTGGAAGAAAATGGTCATCGCCAGAGCAGCGATCTGCCCTTCAGAGATGGTATTATCACGAATGCCGTTGATAAAGAAGCGGATCTCATCGTCATGTAATGCATGACCATCGCGTTTTTTACGAATAATTTCTTGTGCGAGAAACACGGTAACCCCCGGGAAAACAGGTTAAATGCGGCGGATGACCCGCCGCAGGAGAAGAATTAGTAGCTGCTTGCGCTCTTACCGTCGCCATGACCCAGCGCTTTCAGCAGGCTTGCCAGCAGGCTGGACGCACCGAAACGGTAGTGACGGGCGTCAGCCCAGTCAGCGCCAAACAGTTCATCCGCAATAGCCAGGAACTGCTGTGCGTCTTCAGCGGTACGCACGCCACCAGCCGGTTTGAAACCCACGGTTTTAGACACGCCCATATCGCGGATCACTTCCATCATGATGCGAGCACTTTCCGGAGTGGCGTTAACCGGCACTTTACCGGTAGAGGTTTTAATGAAATCCGCACCGGCTTTGATAGCGATTTCTGATGCTTTACGGATCAGCGCTTCTTCCTTCAGTTCGCCGGTTTCGATGATCACTTTCAACAGGACGTTTGCCGCTGCACAGGCGTCTTTGCAGGCTTTCACCAGGTCAAAACCAACCTGCTCATTTCCGGCAATCAGCGCGCGGTACGGGAACACCACGTCAACTTCATCTGCACCGTATGCAATTGCCGCGCGGGTTTCCGCCAGCGCAATCTCGATATCGTCGTTGCCGTGCGGGAAGTTAGTCACGGTTGCAATACGCACGTCCGGCGTGCCCTGCTCTTTCAGAGTCTTACGTGCAATCGGAATAAAACGCGGGTAGATACAGATGGCTGCGGTGTTACCCACTGGCGTTTTCGCCTGGTGGCACAGAGCGATGACTTTCTCATTGGTGTCGTCATCGTTCAGGGTGGTCAGGTCCATCAGCTTCAACGCGCGCAGGCTGCTTGCAGTTAAATCGGTCATAACATTCTCCAACGGCAGTGCCGTATCAATTTTACCTTGCGGGTCTGTGAGTATTCTAACATTCACCCGCATTCACACTTCGACATTCATCACAGTTAATGAAAACTGCGTACAAATTTGCATTACTGTAATGAGATCCACTTCAAATTTTAGTGCGTTATCTGCTGACTAACGCAGCGATACCCCCTGTCGGATCAAAAGCCCCGACGGGATGGCTTCCTACAATCCGTTCATGAGCCGCAGAACCATAAAGGAAGCAAATATGTCCCACGCCAGCCCCAACGCCCTGCAACAACGTTGCCAGAAGATTGTGACAAGCCCGGTTTTGACCCCGGAGCAAAAGCGTCATTTTTTGGCGCTGGAGGCGGAAAACAATTTGCCCTATCCGTCGCTGCCCCTTGCCGCGCGCGCCGCGCTGGACGAGGGGTTAATCTGCGACATGTTTGAAGGTCATGCGCCCTACAAACCCCGTTACGTTCTGCCGGATTACGCCAAATTCCTGGCGAACGGCTCAGAATGGCTGGAACTGGAAGGGGCAACAGATCTTGATGATGCCCTCTCGCTGTTAACCATCCTGTACCATCATGTTCCATCCGTCACATCGATGCCGGTCTATCTGGGGCAGCTTGATGCGATACTGGCGCCATATGTTAGAATTCTAACACAAGAAGAAATCGATAGCCGAATAAAACGTTTCTGGCGCTATCTCGATAGAACGCTCCCGGATGCCTTCATGCACGCCAACATCGGCCCAGCAGATTCCCCTGTCACACGCGCCATCTTACGTGCAGATGCAGAGCTGAAGCAGGTCTCACCGAATCTTACCTTTATTTATGATCCTGAAATCACACCGGAAGATTTGCTGCTTCAGGTCGCTAAAAACATTTGTGAATGCAGCAAGCCACATGTTTCTAACGGCCCCGAGAATGATAAAATTTTCACAAAAGGCCGCTATGGCGTGGTGAGTTGTTACAATTCATTGCCGCTGGCGGGTGGAGGCAGCACGCTGGTTCGCCTCAACCTGAAAGCCATTGCAGAGCAGAGCCATTCTGCTGAAGATTTTTTCACACGAGCGTTGCCCCACTACTGCCAGCAGCAGATGGCGATCATCGATGCGCGCTGTGATTTTCTGTATCAACAATCCGGTTTCTTTGAAAATAGTTTCCTGGCGAAAGAAGGGCTAATCGACGCCGACCGCTTTGTTCCTATGTTTGGCATGTACGGTTTGGCAGAAGCGGTAAACACGCTCTGCGAGAAAGACGGTATTGTCGGGCGCTACGGTAAAAATGAGCAAGCCAACGCGCTGGGGTATCGCATCAGCGAGCAGCTTGCGGCCTTTGTTGAACACACGCCGGTGAAACACGGTTGGCAACAACGCGCGATGCTGCATGCGCAGTCGGGGATCAGTTCCGATACAGGCACCACGCCCGGAGCACGCCTGCCCTACGGTGATGAGCCCGACCCTATCAGCCATCTGCTGGCCGTGGCACCACACCACCAGCACTACCATTCCGGGATCAGCGATATTCTGACGCTTGATGAAACGGTAAAACGTAATCCTCAGGCGGTAGTACAGCTGTGCCTGGGCGCGTTTAAAGCCGGCATGCGTGAGTTCACCGCGAATGTCGCGGGTAACGATCTGGTGCGCGTTACCGGGTATATGGTGCGGTTATCCGACCTGGAAAAATACCGCGAAGCCGGTTCCCGCACAAATACCACGTGGCTTGGCGAAGAAGCCGCGCGCAATACCCGCATCCTGGAACGCCAGCCCCGTGTGGTCAGCCATGAACAGCAGATGCGCTTTAGTTAGTCAGATTATCCCCTTCTCCTGCGTGGACGGGCCGGGCAGTCGCCTGGCGTTGTTCCTGCAAGGGTGTAACCTGCGCTGTAAAACCTGCCACAACCCGTGGACCATCGGGCGCTGCAACGACTGCGGGGACTGCGTGCCTCACTGCCCGCATGATGCGCTGAACATTCAGGCCGGGCGCGTATGGTGGCAGGAGAGCCAGTGTCAACAGTGTGATACCTGCCTGCATATGTGCCAACAGCAGGCCACGCCGATGGCGCATCGCCTTAGCGTTGGGGAGATCCTCGCGCAGATCCGCACGTCAGCCCCCTTCATTGAAGGCATCACCGTAAGCGGTGGTGAAGCCACCACGCAATTACCTTTTCTGGTGGCGCTGTTCACGGCGATCAAGGCCGATCCGGCTCTGCGCCACTTGACCTGTCTGGTCGACAGCAACGGTTTGTTAGGGGAAACCGGCTGGCAAAAACTGCTGCCGGTGATGGATGGCGCGATGCTGGATCTAAAAGCCTGGGGTAACGAACATCATCGTTTTCTGACCGGACGGGAAAATCCGCAGATTAAGCAGAGCATCCGCTTGCTGTCGCAACACCACAGGCTGACAGAGTTACGATTGCTGGTGATCCCAGACCAGTGCGATTACCTGGACCATCTCAAACCACTGACGGCCTTTATTCACTCGCTTGGGGAGGTTCAGGTGAGAATTAATGCCTTTCACGCCCACGGCGTTTACGGAGAGGCTGCATCCTGGCGCAGCGCTACGCCGGACGACGTTGAGCCGCTGGCCCTGGCGCTCGAAAAACAGCGGATCGCGGTGATCCGCCCCGCGCTCTATTTATAGCGTTATGCCAAATACCGCACGGGTATTCTCAAGGATAGTATCCGCAATCAGCGCGGCAGGCTCGTCACGCAGCTCGCATAACGTCGCAAACACGCGCGCCGCCTGTTCCGGGCGGTTTGGCTGCCCCTGAAAACCGTTAAGCGGCATATCTGGCGCATCCGTTTCCAGTAACAGCGCATCGAGCGGCAGCTGCGCCATCACCTCACGGGTCTTACTGGCGCGCGGGTAGGTAATCGTTCCGCCCACGCCAATCTTATAGCCCAGTGCGATAAAGCGCTGCGCCTGCTGCAGGCTGCCGGAGAAACCGTGCACAACTCCCCTGCGCGGCAGATCGATGCGTTTCAGGTGCATAGCCAGCTTGTCATGCGTGCGTCGGGAGTGGAGTATCACCGGGAGATCGTGGCGTTTCGCCAGCCGAAGCTGGGCGTCGAGGATCGCCTGCTGACGTTCAAAATGCGGATCTTCGCGATAGAGATCGAGGCCGATCTCGCCGATGGCAATCAGCTTTTTTTCCGCCGTCTGCAAAAGGGCATCCAGCCTGTCGATATGCTCATCAAGATGACGTTCGATCACAATCGGGTGCAGACCTAACGCGGCGTACAGCGCCTGGTGCTGTCGGGCAAGATCAAGCACCCGACCGAAGTTATCCGCTTCGGTAGAGGGGACAATAATCGCCTCCACGCCCGCCTTCGCGGCGCGTTCGAGGCTTGGCACCTCATCTGCGGTAAACGGCGGGAAATCAAAGTGGCAATGCGTGTCGATGAAACGGTACGTCACGCCAGATCCTCGTTATCCAGTGGGGCATCGTTAGCCTGCGGGGCATTCACCAGCGGCATCGGCAGGGGATCGTTGGCCACAACGGCCGGCGGGGTAATGATCCGCTTATGCCGATGGAGAGGCGGCTTCTCGGCGAGCATTTTGCCGACCGTGGCCAAGAAGTACCGCCCGCACAGACGCCCCGTTTTATAGTCATTCCGCAGCGCGGGGAGTCGACTCCCCAGCGCCATGCTCACCAGCGGCTTTGGCGGATAAATTTCGAAGATACGCAGTTTGCCCGGTGGTTTCTCAATAAAACGCTGCATAGCCCCGTAGGTGCTCTCATGCTGTTTCGCGATATTCACCAGCGGTTGCAGGCTGCTGTCACCCAACCAGCGCTCCATGCGTTTGAACCACTGTGGGGTGTAATACATTTGCGACGGTACGGTGCGGATCACCACAATCGTTTTCGCCCCACGGCGCGCGGCTTCCTGCACCGGCACAGCGTCACTGATCCCGCCGTCCAGATAGCTGATGCCATCGAGAAGCGCGCCGGTACGATAAAACCCAGGAATGGCGCTGGAGGCGCGAATGATATCCAGCCAGTTCTCTTTCTGCGGGGAAAAATAGCCCGGAGAGTAGTCATCGCCACGGCTGGCACACATCCAGAACTCTTTTCCCGTATCGAAAAGACGCTCCGCGGTATCCATTGCCAGCGGCATCTTGTCCGCTGTGGAATCTAACAGCCAGTCCAAATCAATAAGATTTCCGCCACGCACAAAACGTACCGGATTAAAAAATTCCTTCGAGGTGGTGTAACGCATAATCACTTTTCGCGCATAGCCTGGCTGGTTACAGACATAAGCGGAAAGGTTTTGCGCACCCGCTGAGGTGCCAAAGAAGAGGTCGAACGGGTTGAATTGCGCGCGCATGAACTCGTCCAGCACACCGGCCGTGAAAATGCCGCGCTGTCCGCCACCTTCACATACCAGTGCAAGCTGGCCTGCACGAAACGGCTTTAACGCCAACGGCGCAATATTGCCGAGCGTAACGGGAATTCGCTGCCCCACCTCTGCTTTCCTGTTTTCATTATTCTCTTCAGACACAGTAACGCACTCCAGCGCTCAGACTCAAACAAGAAAAAGCCAGTCGCGAAGACTGGCTTTGTTTTGTTGAAGAAATATTGCGTTTAGCTATGGACGGCGTCGTCCGGTAAACAGGCTGACCAGGAATATGATGATACCGACGACGAAGACAATTTTAGCTGCCCATGCCGCTGTACCCGCCAGTCCACCAAAGCCCAAAGCGGCGGCAATTAACGCGATAACCAGAAATATAATGCCCCAACGAAACATAAGCTTCTCCTTAACCATAGTTAATGTCGGCCGCTAAACGTGAGCGCTCAGGTCACTCACCAGCGTACTTCCACTTTCTTTCTTATTTCGCCCGTTGGACGTCGGTCCAACGGGCGTATTACTGGCACTACTTCGCTTTCAAATCGTTTTTGACGCTTTTCACACCATCAATGGCTTTCGCAATTGATTCGGCACGTTCAATTTGCGCCTGTGAATCAACCGTACCCGATAGCTGAACCACACCATCGGTGGTTTCCACTTTCACCTTACGGGATGGCACGATGTCATCTGCTAACAGTTTAGCTTTGATTTCGCTGGTGGTTGCCGCATCCCCGGCATAACCTTTCACGGAGGTATCTTTAGCATCACGTACGTGCAGTTTGTCGCTAACGTCCGTTACGCCTTCAACGCCTTTGGCCACTTTTACGGCCTGTTCAGCCTGAGCCTGGCTTTCAACAAAGCCACTCAGGGTGACAACTTTCTTGTCAGTTTTAACAGAGATGTCGGTGCTCTTGATGGCTTCATCATCCACCAGTGCGGCTTTCACTTTTGCTGTGATAGAGCTGTCATCCATGAAATTACCGACTTTATTCATAGAACTATCGATTTTATTCCCTGCGCTATCGGCAGTTGATTGCGCTTTGTCCATGGTGGTCGTTTCCGCAAAAGCGGAGCCGCTTGCCAGAACGCTACCCAATGCTACAGCCAGCAGAGTTTTCGAAATCTTCAGTCTTGTCATATTCATCGATGTATTCCTGTGTTTTGCCCGTCATTCGGGCTTCATACTTCCCTTATAACTAGTTTTATATTTTGCGAATAAACACTCGGGCGAAATGGAGAACCAATCGACATGCATTGAACAGTTAATTCATCCACGCCCGGTGCTAAACACTGAGTTAAATATAGATCACTCTCACGCTGCCGCTTTCAGAAACGGGCAAAAAATGAGCAAAAGAGATGAAATTGCGATGAATTAAGAACATTCCGCAAGGGATTAATAAAACAGGAATTAAAGAAGAGCACGGCGGTTGCCGTGCTCTGAGAGGGGATTAGTGCTCGCGCGTTTTGCGGAACTGAACATCAGGATAACGTTCCTGCGTCAGGTTCAGGTTAACCATGGTTGGGGCGATATAGGTCAGGTTATCTCCACCATCCAGCGCCAGCTGAATTTCGTTCTTACGCTTAAACTCTTCGAATTTCTTCACGTCAGAACACTCAACCCAGCGTGCAGTCGCCACGTTGACCGATTCGTAAATCGCTTCCACGTTGTACTCGCTTTTCAGACGTGCAACCACCACGTCGAACTGCAGCACGCCCACGGCACCCACGATCAGGTCGTTGTTGGCAATTGGGCGGAACACCTGTACTGCACCCTCTTCGGAGAGCTGTACCAGGCCCTTGAGCAGCTGTTTCTGCTTCAGCGGATCGCGCAGGCGAATGCGGCGGAACAGCTCCGGTGCGAAGTTTGGAATGCCGGTGAACTTCATCATCTCGCCCTGGGTGAAGGTATCACCAATCTGGATCGTACCGTGGTTATGCAGACCAATGATGTCGCCCGGATAGGCTTCTTCAACGTGTGAACGGTCGCCCGCCATAAAGGTCAGCGCGTCAGAAATCACCACGTCTTTCCCGATACGCACCTGGCGCAGCTTCATGCCCTTCTCATATTTACCGGACACCACGCGCATAAAGGCAACGCGGTCGCGGTGTTTCGGGTCCATATTGGCCTGAATTTTAAAGACGAAGCCGGTGAATTTCTCTTCTTTCGCTTCGACTACACGGGTGTCGGTTTTACGCGGCATCGGACGCGGCGCCCACTCCACCAGCCCGTCGAGCATATGATCAACGCCGAAGTTACCCAGCGCGGTACCGAAGAAGACCGGGGTAATTTCGCCAGCCAGGAACAGCTCTTTATCGAACTCGTGGGAGGCCCCTTTTACCAGCTCCAGTTCGTCACGCAGCTGCGCCGCCAGCTCTTCGCCAACCGCAGCGTCCAGCTCCGGGTTATCCAGGCCTTTGACCACGCGAACTTCCTGAATGGTGTGGCCTTTACCCGTCTGATACAGGTACGTTTCGTCTTTATAAAGGTGGTAAACACCTTTGAACAGCTTTCCGCAACCGATCGGCCAGGTAATAGGCGCACAGGCGATCTTCAGCTCGCTTTCCACTTCATCCATCACTTCCATTGGGTCACGGATGTCACGGTCAAGTTTGTTCATGAAGGTGAGGATCGGCGTATCGCGCAGACGGGTAACTTCCATCAGCTTACGGGTACGATCTTCTACCCCTTTCGCGGCGTCGATCACCATCAGGCAGCAGTCCACTGCCGTCAGCGTACGGTAGGTATCTTCGGAGAAGTCTTCGTGACCCGGGGTGTCCAGCAGGTTCACCAGGCAGTCGTGATACGGGAACTGCATCACAGAGGTGGTAATCGAAATACCACGCTGCTTTTCCATTTCCATCCAGTCAGATTTCGCATGCTGGCTGGAGCCACGGCCTTTAACCGTACCGGCAGTCTGGATCGCCTGTCCAAATAACAGCACCTTTTCGGTGATGGTCGTTTTACCGGCATCCGGGTGCGAGATAATGGCAAAAGTACGGCGCTTGGCCACCTCTTGCAGATAAGGAGACAACGTCATAATAAAATCTTCTTTAATAAGCGCGGCAGCACGCCACGCATCATGGAATACGAAATTGCGGCTATTTTACCCATCAATGGGGGGCAGGCAATCATTGTTTACACAGGAGCTGCTCCAGTTCGTTCAATGACGTAACGGTCCAGGTCGGTTCAATGCCTTCAGGCTGCACGCGACCATGGGCATTTAGCCAAACGGTCGACAGGCCGGACCTGATGCCGCCCAGAATATCTGACTCTGCGGTATCCCCTACCATCAGCACACGCTCGCGGTCAGGATTGCCGGCTTGCGCCAGGGCATAATCAAAAATACGCGGATCCGGTTTAGGGACGCCGACCTCTTCGGAGATCACCAGAGCGTCGAAATGATCCCGCAGGCCAGTGCGCTCAAGGCGGATCTGCTGCAGCGCAGTAAAGCCATTGGTGATGATCCCCAGCTTCGCTTTACCCTTAAGTGAATCCAGCAACGACACGGCCCCTGGCAGCGGGGCACAAATATCAGCCATCGCGTTCAGGAAGGCGTCGTTCAGCAAGCCCGGGCTTACCTTTAAGCGTTCAGCCCACACGTCAAAACGCTGGTGCTGCAGTTGCAACGCGCTGATGGCACCGTTTTGGTAATCCACCCACAGCGGTTTGTTTACCGCCTGATAGTCCTGAAAATCTTCAGCGGTGAAGGTAACGCTATAATCCAAAAACATCCGCTGTAAGCCACCGAACGAGTCAAACGTAAACAGCGTTTCGTCGGCATCAAAGAAAATCCAGTCCCATTTCATCGTTACAACCTTATATGAGTTATCCAAGCGGCAGAGCCATAATGATGGCGTCTTCACGTCCCTCTGCGGTGGGGTAGTAGTTACGGCGGATAGTCGCCTCGTTAAAGCCTAAGCTTTCATAGAGCGCGATGGCGGCGACATTCGATGCGCGCACCTCCAGCCACAGGGTGAAAACGTCACGGGTTTCGAGCTCACGTATGAGGTGCTCGAGCAGTTCCCTTCCCAGCCCACGGCGCTGAAACGCGGGATCAACGGCGATGTTAAACAGCGTGGCTTCATCGAGAACAACCTGCGTAATCGCAAACGCGGCCATTTTACCGTCGACATCCAAACGGCAGTTCAGATAGCGTTCGCCCTGGTTGCTGGCGAAGGTTTTTTCGCTCCACGGAAACGCGTGGGCGCGTGTTTCAATCGCGAACGCGGTGGTTAGATCAGGCGTCGTGAGGGAAGAAATCGTGTTCATATTCACAAATTTGTTGCCAAAGCGCGCTGCGCGCTTTTGGGTTAGCTTTCAGTTCTTCCAGCGCTGGCGAGCAGATTTGGCTCCCCTGCAGGGCAGTTGCCTCTGTCACGCCCAGTTGCCAGCTGTTACAGCGGCTGTCAGGCGGAAGCATCGCGACCCGTTCTGGCGTCAGCTGTAAAACCTGGTCGGTGGTCAGCCTCAAACTACGCAGCACATCACCGATAAGGGGCTCATTCAGGGCAGGCAGTTCCTCGGCCACCATCACCAGGCGAACATGTTCTGGGATGGAAATGGCGATTTCGCCCTGCAACGCCGTCGGGCGACGCAAGGCCCACTGGGTGATGCCCAGTTGCTGCAACTGCCAGTCTCGTCGGGATGTCATAGCGAAAACTCCTGTCTCTCAGGCGCGCAAATATAGCAAATGTGTCGAAAGTGCGCCATCTACCTACTATAATCGCCGCCTGAGTTTATTGAGGAACAATTCATGTCTGCATTTACCCCGGCAAGTGAAGTCTTGCTGCGCCACAGTGATGATTTCGAAAAAAGCCGTATTCTGTTTGCCGGAGATATGCAGGATGACCTGCCTGCGCGTTTCGACTGTGCAGAAAGCCGCGCCCACACCCAATACTACCACCACTGGCAGGTGCTAAGCCGTCAGATGGGCGAACGCGCGCGTTTTAGCCTGGTGGCGGAACAGAGCGACATCGCCGACTGCGATACGCTGATCTACTACTGGCCGAAGAACAAGCCGGAAGCTCAGTTCCAGCTCATGAACCTGCTTTCTCTTCTGCCGGTTGGCTGCGATATTTTCGTTGTCGGCGAGAACCGTAGCGGCGTGCGTAGCGCAGAGCAGATGCTGGATGCATACGCCACGCTGAACAAAGTCGACAGCGCGCGTCGCTGTGGTCTGTACCACGGTCGTCTGGAAAAACAGGCAACTTTCGACGCCCAGTCATTCTGGGGCGAGTATCAGCTTGACGGTTTGACCATCAAAACCCTGCCGGGCGTTTTCAGCCGCGACGATTTGGATGTCGGCAGTAAGCTGCTGTTGTCCACCCTAACGCCGCATACCAAAGGTAAAGTGCTGGATGTTGGCTGCGGCGCGGGCGTGCTGGCGACGGTGCTGGCCAGCCATTCACCAAAAGTCCGCCTGACGCTGTGTGACGTTAGCGCACCGGCGGTCGAGGCCAGCCGTGCAACGCTTGCGGCAAACGGGATTGAAGGCGAAGTGGTTGCCAGTAACGTCTTCTCTGACATTACCGGTCGTTTTGACATGATTATCTCTAACCCGCCGTTCCACGACGGGATGGAAACCAGCCTTGAAGCAGCGCAAGCCCTGATCCGTGGCGCGGTGCGTCATCTGAACAGCGGTGGTGAACTGCGTATCGTCGCCAACGCCTTCCTGGCGTACCCGAAAGTGCTGGATGAAATCTTCGGTTTCCACGAAGTGCTCGCGCAGACCGGCCGCTTTAAGGTGTACCGCACCGTGATGACGCGTCAGGCGAAAAAGGCCTAGCTCCCTCGCCGGATAGCGCCAGCGCGCATCCGGCCCGAGGCTAGCCTTTCATTCCGCCCATTTTTGCAGCAACCAAAACAACGCGCGTAATTTTCTGTTGACGTAAAGCTGAAAACATCTAGAATGCGCCTCCGTGGTTAAGATACTTTTATAGTATCTATGGTATGCGAAGGTGGCGGAATTGGTAGACGCGCTAGCTTCAGGTGTTAGTGTCCTTTGGATGTGGGGGTTCGAGTCCCCCCCCTCGCACCATAAATCACGTTGATATTGCTCGCACTGGGCGAAGGTGGCGGAATTGGTAGACGCGCTAGCTTCAGGTGTTAGTGTCCTTAGGATGTGGGGGTTCGAGTCCCCCCCCTCGCACCAACGAGGCGATATCAAAAAAGTAAGATGACTGTGCGAAGGTGGCGGAATTGGTAGACGCGCTAGCTTCAGGTGTTAGTGTCCTTAGGATGTGGGGGTTCGAGTCCCCCCCCTCGCACCAATTATCTTACATCCCTTCTGTTGTATCTCTCTCTTTCCCGTTATTTCAAACTCATCAGTATTACCAATATTCCACTGACCAGCGCAACGCATGATGGCAACAGGACAAAGTGCCGTAATTGCTTATGCCAAATCATGGCAGACGTCACCAATAGCCCTGACACAATGATGGCTTTCCAGATATCAATGGAGAGATCGGCAAACATCAGACCGCCAAGAATACCTCCCGGCAGCAATACCCCCCAACCACTTCCCAGCGCCCTGTTCAACATGATCCGCCCTCTCATATCGATAATGATAACCAATATCATATGATAAGAATTATCACTTGTCAGCACGTCCCCTCAAAATCCATCGACCTTTACTTTTCCCATAATGACAGGAAATGAGTAAGGTGATAAATTGCACACCCGTTAACTAACCATAGCATTTTTCTGATAATTACAATTCGTTCTTGTTTGCACACATTATTCCAAAACAACACCTATTCATCTGTTTTAATTAAATTTTAATAAAAACGCACTCCTATGACATCACAATCCTGGCGGTCTTTGGTCAAAAGCAAATATCAGTTATCTTTACGTTTATTTTTAATGCTGAACGCGACCTCTGCTTTGTTCTCGGTAACAAATCCTCTGTATTCTGTTCGCGCCTTCCCGGTTCCCCTTTTTACTGTGTTAACCCTCAGTACGGGCCTGCTCATCTGGCACTGGAAAAACAGCACCCGAAAAATAAATATTCCCGTGGTTTCAACTCTCTTCGGTATTTTATGGGCCTGGCAAGTTGTTGCTAAGTTTTCTGTCATCACCCACGATCACGCGAATTATTTAATCATGGCGCTGTTAACCGTGCTGTTTATCGGGTCACTTTCCTTTGCCAGTAATATCAAAGCATTTACGCTACATTCTTTGCCTACCTTTATTAGCTGCTTGTGGCTAAGTCATCAGGATAGTTGGCTGAGAATGACCTATTCTTTTGCGCTCCCTATGTTCGCCATTGGTATTCACCATGTGATTCAAAGACGCAACGATCGTTTTGCCCAGGCGTTGCTGACCCGATTGCTCGAGGAAAGGGAAACGCTTACCGATCTGAGTATGATGGACCCACTCACAGGCCTGTATAACCGTCGTGGCCTACAAAGCCGCCTGGAGAACTTGCCCGCGGTGAAAAATGGTGAACACTTTGTTTTGCTGCTGGATATCGATCACTTCAAGGCTTACAACGATCACTATGGCCATATGATGGGTGACCAGGCTCTGATCCGCGTTTCTGCTGCGATCCGCGATGCCGTCCGCTCACGGGATATTGTCGCCCGGTTTGGCGGGGAGGAATTTATGGTGCTGCTGACCAACATTTCTCTTGAGCATGCCCGCCAGGCGGCAGAGCAAATCCGCCAGAGAGTTTACGATTTAAAAATCCCTCATATGTTTAACGAAAGCGTCGCGACAACGGTCACTATCAGCATTGGTATTGCCATCTTTGAGGATGAAGACGTCGAAGGCGCGCTGGCAAAAGCAGATAAAGCCCTGTACGAAGCAAAGCACATGGGGCGCAACAACATTCTGCTGAGCAAAGAACTGCAGACGGCATAGGCGCGGCCTCGAACATCGTGGACAAAAGGCTTGCTATCGGTATGAGCAATAGCTAGGATTGGCAATCATTATCATTTAGATTTCTATCCAATTATGTCCACTCGTACCGCACAAGCCGTTGAACCCCTGATCTGGCGAGCCCGTCTCTCCGCGGGGAGCACTACGCTTGCGGATACCATTCGAGAAAAGATTGCTGAAACCCGCGCTCATCTGCTGGATTTTATCAAGCTGGATGAAGCTCACCCGCACCACGCGATGACGCTTGCCCAGTGGCAGCGTCCCGCAGAACGGCAGTCTTTGCTGGCAGTCTATTCTGACCATATCTATCGCAATCAACCCACTCTGACGCGGGAAAATAAGCCCCTGCTGTCTCTCTGGGCGCAATGGTATATCGGGCTGATGGTTCCCCCGATCATGCTGGCGCTGTTAACTCAGGACACGATGCTGGATCTCTCCCCCGAGTATTTCCACGTGGAGTTTCACGAGACGGGACGCGCGGCCTGCTTCTGGATCGATGTGCATGAAGACCAGAATGCGGTGCAACTTTCAGCTAAGGAACGTATGGAGCGACTTATCACCCGCGCGTTAATTCCGGTGGTGGAAGCGCTGGAAGAGACGGGTGAGATCAACGGGAAGCTTATCTGGAGCAATACCGGGTACTTGATTCACTGGTATTTAACGGAGATGAAACCGCTTCTGGGCGATGAGAAAGTTGAAGCTTTGCGCCAGTCATGCTTCTTTGCCAAACAGCTTTCTGATGGGCGTGATAACCCGCTGTACCGCACGGTCGTTCCGCGAGATGGGCTTCTGGTTCGTCGTACCTGCTGCCAGCGCTATCGCCTGCCAGACGTTCAGCAGTGCGGGGATTGCACGCTGAAATAAATCAATGCAACCTTAAACGAGTAACGGCGACCTGGGGTCGCCGTTTTGCTTTTACCTACGCAACCTGCTGACTTTCCTCTTCAGCATTACGCTGCGCTTCTTCCGCTTCCTGCTCCAGCAGCTGTTTCTCGTACACTTTAAAGAACGGGAAGTAGATGACTGCCGAGACGCAAGCCAGCACCACCACCAGGATTGCGGCACGGAAATCCCAGCCCAACGCCCATGCGGCTCCTATCGGTGCCGGTGCTGTCCAGGGTACAACAGAGATCACGCGGCCAATCAGATCTAACTTCATCACCCCCCAGGCCAGCACGGCGTTTACCATTGGTGCCAGCAGGAAGGGAATAAAGAACACCGGGTTCATCACAATCGGCGTACCGAAGATGACGGGTTCATTGATGTTAAAGAAGCTTGGCACAACGCTCAGGCGGCCAATAGAACGCAGGTGCGCTGAGCGGCTGCGCAGATAGCAGATCACGAGTCCCATTGTGGCCCCCGACCCACCAATGACGATGAAGAACGTCCAGAACGCTTCCATAAAGATATGCGGCAGCGGTTGGCTAGCCGCCAGTGCGGTCTGGTTTGCCCCCAGATTGGTCAGCCAGAACATCTGCAGCATCCCGGAGACAATCGCCGCTCCGTGAATGCCCGCAAACCACAGTAAGTGACCAATCAACACCGCCAGCAGGATCGCAGGCAGGGAATCTGCAGCCGACACCAAAGGTTTAAAGATTGACATGATCGCTTGCGGGATGAGCATGCCGAACTGGGACTGGATCAACAAGCTCAGAGGATAAAGCGTCAGAACCACCACCAGCACCGGGATCAACAGATCAAAGGAGTTTTTGATCATCGGGGGCACCTGGTCTGGCAGGCGAATACCAATATTGTGCGCCTTCAGGAAACGCATCATCTCAACGCAGTAGATGGCCACCAGGATCGCGGTAAAGATCCCCGTTCCTCCCAGGCTGTCTACCGGCAAAGTGCCTTTTGTTTTTGGTGCCGCAACCAGCAGAAATGCCATCAGCGACAGCATCGCGCACATGAAGGGGTCTAACTGATGCGACTTCACATAGTGTTTGCCCAGGTTATAGGCAATGGCCGCACATATGTAAATGGACATAACGCCCATCGTCATATCAAACGGCGTCAGGATCTGGCCTTCAAATTGCTTCGCCATGTCCAGCCAGGCGCGGGCAAAGCCCCAGGTGGTGTCTGGGGAGAAAGGTGGGTAAGCGAACACTAACAAGAACGACCCGACAATCATGAACGGCATCGCAGAGATGAACCCATCACGGATTGCCATAACATGACGCTGGGAGGAGATCCGCCCGGCTATCGGGCTGACGTAATTCTCAACGAAACGGAATATCAGATTAAACGCAGCATGGTTGGCAGACATAGCAGATCTCCTGTCAGAGGTTCGTTACGGGTGCATTCGCACCACACGTTGTGCCATAAATCAGCTTCACAACCTTGCTGGCTCGTGTACCAGCGGTACTGCTCAGACGGAATGGTTTCATAATTTGCTCTTATTATTGGATACAGGGGACGTTACGCATTCAGTATTAATCTCTCGCTCACGCTCTGCAACCGGTTACTGTAACCGGTTTCCGTGAATGTGAAGGCGATCCAGAAATTGGCCCTACGGGATATTTGTTACTTAAGAGATATTTACAGAGCATAATTTCTTATGACAGATTACGCAGGATATTTGTCAGGAGGAAACGATGAGTTTGCAGTCTGTACAGCAGTTTTTTGCCGACAACGCGCCGGATATAGACATCATTGAACTGAGCCAAAGCACCGCAACCGTTGCACTGGCCGCTGCTGCCCATCGCGTTGAGCCAGGGCAAATTGCGAAAACCTTGTCACTGAAGGTCAAAAATGAGGTGATTTTGGTCGTTGCGAAAGGTGATGCGCGCCTGGATAACAAAAAGCTGAAAGACACCTTTGGCGCCAAAGCACGCATGCTCAGCAGTGATGAAGTGGTCACCGTCACCGGCCACCCTGTGGGTGGGGTATGCCCGTTCGGGCTAGAAAATCAGCTGGCCGTTTACTGTGATATCACCCTAAAACAGTACGCTGAAGTGCTGCCTGCAGCGGGTGCCATTCACAGCGCCGTGCGGATATCACCTGATAGAATGGCAGAACTGACCCGTGCAAAATGGGTCGATGTCTGCATTTGAGTGTCGCGCCAGAGCCTGGCTGGCGCAGATGGGCTATAAAAACGTCGGAGCGCCCGGCACTAAACCACGTGGGTCTCTTGCCGGGAGATGCGTAAGAATATCCGCCGCGTCGAGCAGACCAACATCCGAATTGACCCCCAATTTCACCATCGCATTAAACTTATGTGCCCGGATAGTCTTAATATTTCGTTCAAGCTGCGCCGCGATTTCAGGGATGGAATAGCCAAACGACATGTAACGTAAAATCGCCCGTTCCGTTGGGCTTAGCATCCGGTTCTGGCTCACATACCAGTGGTTTAGCACATTGTCATTGACGCGATGCGTTTCCCCCAGCAATGCGACCAGCGCTTCATACAGCTGGCTGAGCGTCACCGATTTGCTCAGGATCCCATGTAAGCGAGAAGGCGAAAGGTGGCTAATCAATCGTGCTTCCATTTCGTCAGATGCCAGGACAATACGCTGAATATCGCCATGCGTAAAAGCCAGATCCCGCAGAGACGCCAGGCAGTGACGGCGCTCTTCTCGTGCATCAGAAAGTGAATAGATCACCGAGAAGAATGAGATGTGAGGAAGTGCCGTCTTAAACGCGTCGAATTGCGTATACAGGTGCAGTTGATAATGGCTGAGCTTCGGTAGAGCAAAAAGATGCATCAGCCCCGCGGCACTCATTGTGCAATTTTCGATGACGGCGATATGTCGTGTGGTGTCGGTCTTTTCCATTCCTCGTACTCTCCATAGGCTGACATGACATTCAGCTCTCTCATTCCCTGCGAACTGTTGATCCAAGCGTACATATCGGCATTACTGCGAAGGGACAGCCTGCGCATCGCACTGTTTTTCTGTGCGCTGATGGTTTTGTTGCTCTTCTTGAGCAACGTGGCGATTTGGTTAATTCCCCAGCCCTTACCGAGCAGGCGTAATACCTTGCGTTCAGAGTGGGTGAGCGCAATAAATTGCTCGTCTTCGTCTTCTATTTCCGTCGATTCGGGTTGTAATAACGTCTGGCTTATCCGTTCCGCACGTTCACTTCCGGCACGAAGCGCGTTAATCACGCCTTCGATAGGTTCCATGTCCGAAAGCAACGTACTTTCAGGGCGCATAAGCAATTCAACAGCAATGGAATAAAGAGGACGAGAAACTAAAAATATCCAGTGAACGCCCCGAAACTGGTTCAATAAGCCATAGTATTCTTCTAGCTTTCCTCGAGGGTTCCTGTATTCACCTGAAATATCAGCAATAATAATGTCAGCCCGACGCAATTGAAGCAGCGTAAGCTCCTGTAGCGAGCGGCAAAAGATCAACTCAAAATCAGGAAAATGACGTGTGATAACGTCCCTCAACCCGTTTTGCATAACGGGTACCCTACTAATCACCACCACGTGTTTACCAATCAATGACAACATAGACCCTCCATGTCCATTTTTCATTTATTGAGTAACGTCAAAACATATCAAGGCTGAATACGCGTTCGCCCCTGGATGTAAAAACATTACTTCTAAAAAAAGATAAAAACTCTCTTGATTTAAGAAACGCCCAACACAGGGTTAATATCGCACAAATAACAATTAAATTTAATTACGAACCCATTAAAAGAATGAAAACATAAAATTAGAAAAACTAAATACAAATATTCTATATTTCCAATTAAACAATTCACGATACTAATAAATAGCAGCAAAAAACCATTTAGAACCGGAGCGCGACTGTTTGCACAATTCTTGATCTCACCCAGAGCAACAGGCACCGCACTTCGTGCTAAAAGTAAGCTTTCGGGGCCAACAGGCAAGCAATCCATCTTCTTTTCAGGGAGAGACATGCAGGCAGATCAGTCAATGCAGCGTGCAACAACGCGGCTATGCATTCAGTGCGGGCTTTTTCTGCTCCAGCACGGGGCGGAAAGTGCGCTGGTTGAGGAGCTTTCAACACGGCTGGGGCTGGCGCTGGGCATGGATAGCGTGGAAAGCGCGATTTCCTCCAACGCCATTGTGCTGACCACCATTAAAAACGGCCAATGTATAACCTCAACCCGTAAGAATCACGACCGCGGGATTAACATGCACGTCGTGACGGAAGTGCAGCACATCGTCATTATGGCGGAGCATAAACTCCTCGATCTTAAAGATATTGAAAAGCGCTTTAATCAAATCAAGCCATTACGCTATCCGCGCTGGCTGGTCGTGGTGATGGTTGGGCTGTCCTGCGCCTGTTTCTGCAAACTGAATAACGGCGGCTGGGATGGTGCAATCATTACCTTTTTCGCCAGCAGCATCGCCATGTACGTCCGTCAGGTGCTGACGCACCGGCAGCTACACCCGCAGATTAACTTTTGCATCACCGCGTTTGTTGCCACCACGGTTTCAGGCCTGCTGCTGCGCCTGCCGCAGTTTACCAACACGCCCACCGTCGCCATGGCCGCCAGCGTGCTGCTGCTTGTTCCAGGCTTTCCGTTGATTAACGCCGTTGCCGACATGTTTAAAGGGCATATTAATACCGGCCTGGCGCGCTGGGCGATCGCCAGTTTGCTGACGCTGGCCACCTGTATCGGCGTGGTTATGGCTATGACACTGTGGGGGCTGCGAGGATGGGCGTGATCGATTTTTTACTTGCACTGGTGCAGGACATGCTTCTGGCCGCCATACCTGCCGTCGGTTTTGCGATGGTGTTCAACGTTCCGCAACGTGCCTTGCCGTGGTGTGCCCTGCTGGGAGCAATAGGTCACGGGTCTCGGATGGCAATGATGGCGGCGGGCTTAAACATCGAATGGTCGACATTTATGGCCTCCATGCTGGTCGGCAGCATTGGTATCCAGTGGTCACGCTGGTATCTGGCGCACCCCAAAGTATTCACCGTTGCCGCCGTCATTCCCATGTTCCCGGGCATCTCGGCCTATACGGCCATGATTTCGGCAGTAAAAATCAGCCACTTTGGCTACAGCGAGCCGCAGATGATCCTTCTGTTGAGCAACTTCCTTAAGGCCTCCTCTATCGTCGGGGCGCTTTCAATCGGTCTGTCTATTCCAGGATTGTGGCTATACCGCAAACGCCCACGCGTTTGATATTTGGCTATTGCAGGGATACTCTCCCCATTCCGTTTGGTGAGGATAAGGAAAGGACATGGCTAACTCTGACGAGCACAACGAAGGCGCCAGCCTGAAAGAGAGCATTTTCCAGAGCGCCATCGCGCTTTTTGCCGAGTATGGGCTAAACGGTGCCCGCATGGAGCAAATTGCGGAAAAGGCCGGCACGACTAAACGGATGGTGGTGTATCACTTTAAAAACAAAGAGAACCTGTATCTTCTGGCACTGGAATACGTTTACACCCAAATCCGCGCCAGCGAGAAGCAGCTCAGCCTTGCCGGTATGCCGCCCGTCGAAGCCTTAGTGCATCTGGTTGAAGCGACGTTTGATTATCACGCCGACCACCCGGACTACATTCGCATCATCTGTATGGAAAACATGCAGCGCGGCCGTTATATGCAGCAATCCAGCTATTTACGCCAGGTTAACCGCAGCGCGCTTGAGTTACTCGAAGCGATCCTGCAGCGTGGGAAAGCGAAGCAGCTATTCAACCAGACGGTGGATGCTCGCGATCTCCATCGTTTGATCAGCAGCTTTAGCTTCCACTACGTCGCCAACAGTTACACCTTTACCCTGCTGTTTGAAGAAGGGGCGGATGAACAGGCCCAGCGAGAGCACTACCGCAAAATGGCCGTTCAGGTCGCGCTTCGCTACACTTGCCCATAAAATAGCTTGCAATTATATCGTGCACTATCTATATTCACACCATGATTGAAAAAACGCACGACACGGCCGCCGCGCTTCTGCTGGATAACCAGCTCTGTTTTGCCCTGTACTCGGCAAACCTGGCGCTAAACAAGCTGTACCGGCAGCTGCTGGCACCGCTGAACCTGACTTACCCGCAATACCTGGTCATGTTGGTGCTGTGGGAGCAGGATGACATTACCGTGTCGGACATCGGTGAACGGTTGTTTCTTGACTCCGCCACGCTGACGCCACTGTTGAAACGCCTGGAAAGTGCCGGACTTATCAGCCGCCAGCGCTCGCGCAAAGACGAGCGTCAGGTCGCAGTGACATTGAGCGAGGCCGGACGTGCCCTGCAGCAACAGGCGCTGGGCATTCCACACGCCGTAGGGTGTGCAGCACAGTGCGATACCGACACCATGCTGGCACTTAAGCAGCAGCTCGAGCTTTTGCGACAACAGCTACACCGCGCGTAAGGCTATACTTTACGCGTATTTATTTACCCATGTATATAGCACGCTATTTAATAGCACATATAAACGTAAGATGAGGAACCTACCATGTCTTTAGAAAAAGTTGTCTACACTGCCAAAGCCAAAGCAACCGGAGGCCGTGACGGCCGTGCGACCTCTTCCGATGGCGTACTGGACGTAAAACTGGGTGTGCCGAAAGAAATGGGCGGTATGGGCGGCGAAGTGACGAACCCTGAGCAGCTGTTTGCGGCGGGTTACTCTGCCTGCTTCCTGGGCGCAATGAAGTTTGTGGCCGCTCGCGACAAATTCTCCCTGCCGAAAGACGCCTTTATTGAAGGCGAAGTCGGAATTGGCCCCCTGCCAACCGGTTTTGGCATTGAAGCGAAGCTGAACATTCACGTTGAGGGGATGGACCCAGCAGAAGCCAAAAAGCTGGTCGATGCGGCGCACATTGTCTGCCCGTACTCCAACGCGACGCGCGGAAATATCGACGTGACGCTGAATATCATCGCGTAACGCCAATCCTGACCCTCTCCCGGTGGGAGAGGGTCAGGATCCCCTCCATTCCCCCTCCTTCTCTGTGCTACCATAAGCCCATATCACGCCCGTAGTCTTCAGCAGAGAAAGTGTTATGTCCTCCAGAATTCTGACCACCAGCATTGCTGGCATTGATGCCTTTATGCGCGATCCCCGCGGCGTACTGAGCAATGCCGAAGGCGGTACGCTTGCCGTGTTTGCCGACAACGCCCCGGCGTTTTACGCAATCACGCCTGAACGTCTGGCGCAGCTTTTGGATATCGAAGCGCGGCTGGCGCGCCCGGCAAGCGACGTAACCCTGGACACCCAGTTCTTTGACGAGCCGGGTAACGCGCTGGTGGCCGTGCCGATGGGCAAATTTGCTATGTACGCCGGGTGGCAACCGGATGCCGATTTTCAGCGCCAGGCGGCGCTGTGGGGCATTGCCCTTTCGCAGCCCGTCACGCCCGAGGAACTGGCCGCCTTTACCGCCTACTGGCAGGCTGAAGGCAAAGTGTTTCACCACGTTCAATGGCAACAGAAGCTGGCGCGCAGTATTCAAATAAACCGCGCCAGCAACAATGGCCAGCCTAAACGCGATATCAACGCTTTTTCAGAACCGGATAAACAGATCCCCAATGGATTCCGAGGTGCAAAATGAAAAACGTCGGCGACCTGATGAAACGTCTGCAAAAAATGATGCCAGCGGATGTGAAGCCCGCTTTCACCACCGGTGAAGAGTTGCTGGCATGGCAAAAAGAACAAGGCGAGCTCCGCGCAGCCGCCCTTGCTCGCGAAAATCGGGCGATGAAAATGCAGCGCACCTTTAACCGCTCGGGTATTCGTCCGCTGCATCAGAACTGCTCGTTTGATAACTATAAAGTCGAGTCGCAAGGGCAAATGAACGCGCTCAATCAGGCTCGCCAGTACGTCGATGAATTCGATGGCAATATCGCCAGCTTCATCTTCAGCGGCAAACCTGGTACCGGTAAAAACCACCTTGCCGCCGCCATCTGCAACGAACTGCTGCTGCGTGGGAAATCGGTCTTAATCATCACCGTGGCGGATATTATGTCCGCCATGAAAGACACCTTCAGCAACCGCGAAACCAGTGAAGAGCAGCTTCTGAACGATCTGAGCAACGTTGATTTGTTGGTGATTGACGAAATTGGCGTCCAGACCGAATCTCGTTATGAAAAAGTGATCATTAACCAGATTGTCGATCGCCGCTCTTCCTCCAAGCGCCCAACCGGCATGCTGACTAACCACAATATCGACGAAATGACCCGCTTGCTGGGCGAACGCGTGATGGATCGCATGAAGCTGGGCAACAGCCTGTACGTCATCTTTGACTGGGAAAGTTATCGCAGCCGCGTCACCGGTAAAGAGTATTAAGATATTTCCAGGAATCGCCGGTGGCCCAGAGGTATATACTGGTGCCACTTCCGGCCCAAACGGACCTTTTGAGTAAGCCATTATGAAAAAACAGTTACTGATCAGCACACTTTTAGGCGCAATGCTGGCGACCGGCGTCGCGCAGGCCGCATCATGGCAGGAGTCTCTGTCCAGCGCGGCTAACGAACTCACCAAAGAGAGCGGCAGCGCCCAAAGCGGGCTGTCAGCCTCTTCCCTCACCAGTCTCTTGGGCAATAGCTCCCAAAGCCTGAGCGCAGGGACGATGAACAACGCGGCGGGTATTCTGGAGTATTGCGCGAAGCAAAAACTGGCGTCCGTCACTGATGCGCAAAATGTGAAAAACCAGGTGCTGGGTAAACTGGGTCTGGATACTCAGGAACAGAAAGCCGATACCAACTATATGGACGGTATTCAGGGCCTGCTCAACGCACAAAACGGCCAGCAGCTGAACCTCAGCACCATCGGCAACTCCTCGCTGGCGAAACAGGTGAAAACCAAAGCCTGCGATCTGGTGCTGAAACAAGGCGTTAACTTCATCTCCTGATCTGCCCCCATCTTCTGCCACAACACGCCGTGTTTATTTGGTTACTCTTACAACGCGGCGTGAAATGCGCATTTTTACCCCCTGCCACCGTCTCAACGTCCGCACGTCAGGATGCGACCGCCTTCAAATAAACAATTTTATAAACCAAATCCTAACAACAGCACATTTTCGTGACACTAAAATTGCAGCTTAGCGTCATCGCAATTACATTGTATTACCCAAAAAATAATCAGTTAGCCAGCTAATAATCTGGCGTCATGAGGATAGGCAGTTGTCAGAGTTAATGTCCCTTTCCCTTTTTCTGGCTTCCATTGGCGTTTACGCCTGGAAAGCTGGCCGCAACACCCTGTGGTTTATTGCCACGCTGGTGGTGCTCGGCATTTTTATTATTTTGAACATTACCTTATACGCCAGCGATTACTTTACCGGTGACGGTATTAACGATGCAGTTCTCTACACCCTGACGAACAGCCTGACCGGCGCGGGAGTTAGTAAGTACATACTTCCAGGCCTAGGCGTAGTGGTGGCGCTAGTTGTTATTTTTGGGACCCTTGCCTGGGTACTACGCCGCCGTCGTCATCATCCACACCACATGGGTTACAGCCTGCTGGCGCTGTTCCTCGCGCTGGCCTCCGTGGATGCCAGCCCGGCATTCCATCAGGTTACCGAGCTGGTGAAATCCCAGTCGCGCGACGGCGATCCGGATTTTGTTGCCTATTACAAAGAGCCGTCGAAAAAAATCGACAACCCGACGCTCAACCTGGTCTATATCTACGGTGAAAGTCTGGAACGCACCTATTTTGATAACGATGCCTTCCCGAATCTGACCCCGGAACTGGGCGCGCTGAAGGACAAAGGGCTGGACTTCAGCCATACCATGCAATTGCCCGGCACCGATTACACCATCGCAGGCATGGTCGCTTCCCAGTGCGGTATTCCTCTGTTTGCCCCCTTTGAAGGGAACGCATCGGCATCTATGTCGAGCTTCTTCCCGCAGAATATCTGTCTTGGCGATATCCTGAAAAACTCCGGCTACGAAAACTACTTTATGCAGGGCGCAAACCTGCGCTTTGCCGGGAAAGACGTGTTCCTGAAATCCCACGGCTTTGACCACCTGTATGGGTCAGAAGAGTTAAAAACCACGGTCGCCGATCCCAACTACCGCAACGACTGGGGCTTCTACGATGACACGGTGCTGGACGAAACCTGGAAAAAATTTGAGGCGCTTTCCCGTTCCGGTAAGCGTTTCTCCCTTTTTGCGCTGACCGTGGACACCCACCATCCTGATGGTTTTGTGTCGCGTACCTGCAAGCGGAAAAGCTATGACATTAACGGAAAGAACAATAAATCCTTCAGCGCCGTCACCTGCAGCCAGGAACATATCGCCGCGTTAATTGAGAAAATCAAAGCCTCGCCGTATTTCAAAAACACGGTGATCGTCGTCTCTTCCGATCATTTAGCGATGAAAAATACGGCGTGGGATGAGCTTAACAAGCAGGATCGCAGCAATCTGTTCTTCGTCCTGCGCGGCGACCAGCCGCAGCAGGAGGTGATCGCCACCAAACGTAACTCGATGGATAACGGCGCAACCGTGCTCGATATCCTGGGCGGCGATAACTTTATTGGCCTGGGCCGCAGCACGCTGTCAGGACAATCGCTTTCGGAAGTGTTCCTCAACATGAAGGAAAAAATCCTCGCATGGAAACCGGATATCATCCGCCTGTGGAATTTCCCGAAAGAGATGAAAGATTTCACCATCGATCGGGATAAAAACATGATTGCCTTCTCCGGCAGCCACTTCCGCCTGCCGCTGCTGCTGCGCGTGTCGGATAACCGCGTTGAACCGCTGCCGGAAAGTGAATATTCCGCGCCGCTGCGTTTCCAGCTGGCTGATTTTGCCCCGCGCGATAATTTTGTCTGGATAGACCGGTGCTACAAAATGGGCCAGCTCTGGTCACAACCGCTGTCGCTGTCGACCGACTGGTGTGTTTCCCAGGGGCAGCTTGGCGGAGATCAGACCGTTTCGCATGTCGACAACGCGCAGTGGAAAGGGAAGACCGCGTTTAAAGACACGGTTATCGATACCGCACGCTATCAGCGCAACGTTGATATGCTGAAAATTGTCGACAACGACATCCGCTATAAAGCCGACAGCTTTATTTTTAACGTGGCGGGCGCGCCGGAAGAGGTTAAACAGTTCAGCGGCATTTCACGTCCGGAGTCCTGGGGACGCTGGTCGAACGCGCAGTTGGGCAACGAGGTGAAAATTGAGTACACCCATCCTCTGCCGGAAAAATTCGATCTGGTGATCACCGCCAAGGCATTTGGCCCTAACGCCAACCACCCGATTCCGGTGCGGGTCGGCGATACCGAGCAGACGCTGACGCTCGGAAACGATGTCACCACCACCACGCTGCATTTCGATAACCCATCGCGCAGCAACACTCTGGTGATTGTGCCGCCCGATCCGCAATCCACCAATGAAGGAAATATCCTCGGCCACTCACCAAGACAGCTTGGGATTGGCATGGTCGACATTAAAATCGTGAATAACGCAGGTTAATTGCTGTTTACCGTATGGACATGATCTTTCGACCAACAACCCATCACGATGCCGCCGCCCTGCCGGCCGTTGAACGCGCTGCAGGCCAGCGCTTTCAACACATCCCGGCGCTGGCGTGGCTTGCCGACGGCCCCGTCATATCCGCAGCCCGTCACGACGCTTTCGTAGAGAAGGGACTCAGCTGGTCTGCGCTGGCGGGCAATCACCCTGTGGGGTTTATCCTCGCTGAGGTGCATTCGTCATCGCTGTTTATTGTGGAACTCTCGGTTCATCTGGACTGGCAGGGAAACGGTATTGGCCGACGACTCATCGCCTGCGCTGTCGAGCATGCCCGCGCGATGGGGCTAGGATCCCTGACGCTGACCACGTTCAGCGACGTTCCCTGGAATGCGCCATTTTATGCGCGGCTGGGGTTTGTTGAGGTGCCTGAACACGCGCTAACGCCGGCGCTGCGTCAGAAAAGAGAAGAAGAGGCAGCACAAGGTTTCGCGTATGGATCCCGCTGCGCCATGCGTCTGCCTCTTAACTAGTTAGAACGTTTCCCAGTTATCGCCCGCATCGGCCGTTGCGGCTTTACGCGCCATGGCCGGAGCAACAGAGGTTTTTGCTGATGCGAACTCGCGCGCTTTCATCTGCTCCTGCTGAATGCGGAATACCGCAACGGCCTGGGTCAGACGGCTCGCCTGCTCTTCCAGCGCCGCCGCCGCAGCCGCCGATTCTTCCACCAGCGAGGCGTTCTGCTGGGTCACGCGATCCATCTCTGCCACCGCCAGGCCAACCTGGTCAATACCGCGGCTCTGCTCGTCAGAGGCAGACGCAATTTCGCCCATGATGTCCGTCACGCGGGTAACGGCATTGACGATTTCGCCCATGGTTTCCCCGGCGCTTTCCACCAGCGTAGAACCGATCTCCACGCGACCCACAGAGTCTTCAATCAGACTCTTGATTTCACGCGCCGCCTGGGCGCTACGCTGTGCCAGGTTACGCACTTCACCTGCCACCACCGCAAACCCACGACCCTGCTCGCCCGCACGCGCCGCTTCTACCGCCGCGTTCAGTGCCAGAATGTTGGTCTGGAAAGCAATACCGTCGATCACGCTAATGATGTCGGCAATCTTCTGCGAACTGCCCGCGATGTCACGCATGGTCTGCACCACGTTATCCACCACTTTTCCGCCTTTTTGCGCGGTTTCGGACGCGCTCAGCGCCAGGTTGCTCGCCTGACGGGCGTTCTCGGCGTTCTGCTTAACGGTTGCGGTCAGCTGTTCCATGCTGGCAGCGGTTTCTTCCAGGGAAGCGGCCTGCTGTTCAGTACGGGAAGAGAGATCGTTATTCCCCATCGAGATTTCGCTCGCGCCGCTGTAAATGGCATTTGCACCATTACGCACGTCACCCACGGTACGCACCAGCTCACCCTGCATGTGACGCAGCGAGTCAGCCAGTTCCCCCATTTCGTTGGTACCTTCCACGTCGATGCGTTTCACCAGATCGCCGCTGGCGATATGACGGATGCTGTCGATCAGGCGGTTAAGCGGAGAAATCAGCGCCTGCTTGATACCCAGCCAGACGGCGACAATCACCACCAGCACGGCAATCAGCACGCTAATCAGCACCCAGATAGCCTGGCTGTAAGAGCTGTTGCTGTCTTTGACCGCCGTCTCGTACAGCTGGTCATTCTGCTGCAGGTAGTTCACATACTGCTTCTCAAAACCGTCCTGATAGCTCTGGGTCGGCTGGTCGAAGAAGTCGTTGATCTTACCCGCGCCCAGCAGTTGGATAAGTTCCGCCAGCGCACCGTGGTAGATATCGTAGTTACGTTTAATTTCCAACGCCGCCGCGTCGCTCTGACGCGGGTCACGCGGCAGGGCTTCGTAATCAGCCCAGTTTTTTTCCGCCTGTTTCAAAGACGCAGAAGCAATCTGCATCAGATCGGAAACGGTCGCACCGCTGCCGATATTGCTCTGATCCATCATGTAGCGAATACCCGCACGGTTCAGGGTATTACGGGTTTGCAGCAATGCCACCCAGCTACCGTTCAGCGTGGATTGCTGCTGGCGAATGGTTTGCAGGACGGTGAAGTTCTCTTTGTCATGCTTGAGGGCATTAAAGAAAAGACCACCGGAGGTGAGTTGTAATAGGCCAAAAATAGCTAAAACCAGCAATAAACTGGTGACAATCTTTATACGGTTTAACATGTTTTCTCTTTCCATCAGACAGATAACAGAATTTTCGGCCTGGAAAAGGAAAACTTTACGAAAAACGTACTATCAAGAGGGACACAATCCCTCCTGATCTGTTGATTACGCCGACGATGATTTCGCCAAAGATGAAATATCCCTGAAAAGTGAATGGGTTATCTCCACGCCGTCGCGTGTGCTGCGCACGCGTGAAAAATAACGACGCTCGCCCGGCAAACGCGCGCCTTGCCGTTGCATCCCGCTAAAGAGCGTTTCAGCACGCGCCAGGTGCTGCGGGGCATCTGCCCCTAAAAATCGGGCGGGGTCCAGCGCCAGGATCAGCTCGCCGCCATAGGGTAAACCGCCGGCGCCATTATCCCAGGCCAGTGATTCCGCGCTGGTCATATCGCCAATCAGCGGCCCGGCCAGCAGTTCAACCATCGCCGCCAGCGCCGATCCTTTATGCCCACCAAAGGTCAGCATCGCGCCGTCGAGAATAGCCTGCGCATCCGTGGTGGCCTGACCGTCACTGTCGATCCCCCATCCTTCCGGTACGGCTTTGCCTGCCCGCTGATGCAGCTGGATTTCACCGCGCGCTGCCGCACTGGTCGCCATATCAAAGATAAACGGCGGGTTATCTCCGCGCGGCCAGCCAAAGGCTATCGGGTTAGTGCCAAACAGCGGCTGTTTTCCGCCAGCCGGGGCAACCCAGGCATGGCTGGGCGTAGTGGCCAGCGCCACCAGCCCGGCGTCCGTCAGCGGCTCAACGTCAGCAAACAGCGCCGAAAAATGCACACAGCGGTTGATGGCAAGCGCGGCAATCCCGCTATGCTTCGCCTTTTCGATCAACAGCGGGAGCGCGCGCTCAAACGCCAGCAGGGAAAATGCCCCGCCGGCATCCGCTTTCACAATCGCGGGGGCAGTATCGGTGATGACCGGTTCGGCATCCGGCGATACTTTTCCCTTGCGCAGCGTCTCAACGATCCCCAGCACGCGCCATAATCCATGCGAGGCACAGCCATCTCGCTCGCCGTGAGTAACGTTTTTCGCCACCACGGCGGCATGCGCCTCGCTGAATCCGTTCCCGCGCAGCACCTTATAGGCCAACGCATAAGCCTCTGTTAACGAGAGGTTTACCATCTCCATGACTGACTCCTTTACTCTTCTTCGTCTCCGGTAAAGTTAGCCTGCGGCAGACAGGTTCGCTCGCCCCAGTAGTAAATTCCCAGCGACATCACCGCGACCACCACGGTATCCCACGGATGCCCAATCACGCCTTTGCCACCGAAACTGCCGAGCCAGGAGAAGATCATGATCAGCGCGTAGAAGGCGATCAGCCACAGGGAGGATTTCACCTGCTGCGCCAGGCTCACGGCGTGCACCGGCACTTTAGATTTGCACAGAATGTAGACCACAAACATCACAATCTGCAGCCCCAGCAGCCAGGAGAGCGTCCCCCAGCCGGACCAGAAGACAATCAGCGCCGAAATGACAAAGGACACCGGGCCGATTATCCCGAAGGCACGCACGCGGAACGGACGCGGCAGATCGGGCGCATTGCGACGCAGCCCCGCCGCGGTGACCGGCGCGATGGCATAGCTTAGCACCAGCGCCGCCGACACCACGCTAATCAGCTGCTCCCACGACGGGAATGGCAGCGTCCAGAAGATGGACAACGCGAACGTCAGCCACAGCGCCGGGCGCGGAATACCCGACTCTTTATCAATGTGGGTAAACGCTTTAAAGAAGGTTCCTGCTTTCGCCCAGCCGTAAATGACGCGCGGCGTGGCATTCATGTAGATATTGCCGGTGCCGCTTGGGGAAACAATCGCGTCACACACCACCATAAAGGCCAGCCAGCCCATGCCGAGCGTTATGGCGATATCACGGTACGGCAGCGAGAACTGTTTGCTAATCTCCGCCCAGCCGCTACCCAGCATGCCGGTTGGAATACTGCCCAGAAACGCCAGCTGCAACAGCACATAAATAATCGTCGACAGTACCACCGACAAAATCAGCGCCACCGGAATGGTGCGCTGCGGGTTTTGCACTTCACTTGCCACCGAAATAATCGGCGTCAGCCCCAGATAGGCAAAGATGATGCCGCCGGCACTGATTGCGGCTTCCACACCGGACATACCAAAGGGCGCAAACCCCTGAACGTGCAGATTTTCTGGCTTAAAAAAGGTAAACAGGGTGACAACAACCGCCAACGGCACCAAAAACTTGAGAATACTGATGATGTTGTTAGAGCGGGCGAACGTCTTCACGCTGTAGTAGTTCAGGCCAAAGAAGAAGCAGAGCAGCAAAAACTGCACCACCCAACCCAGTAACGTTGGGGCGCTTGAGCCTGGCTGCGTCAGCATCGGGAACCATGCGGCGGCATACTGTCGCGCCGCGACAATCTCAATGGAGATCAGGCTGGAGAACGCAATCAGGGTAATAAAGCCCAGCAAATACCCCATCAGCTCGCCGTGGGAAAATACCGGATAACGGATAATCCCTCCGGCGCGGGGCAGCGCCGCTCCCAGCTCACAATAGACAATCCCCAGCAGCAGCACGGCGATCCCGCCGATGACCCACGAGGCAATGCCCGCAGGACCGGCAATGGAAGCCACATGGCTGGCGGCAAACAGCCAGCCAGAGCCAAAGATCGCCCCCAGACCAATAAACGTCAGGTCAGTCAGCGTGAGCTGCTTTTTAAACTTTCCCGACTCAACAACGCGGGTCTGTGATTGATGCGTAGAGTGAATCGTCATGGTCAAGCCCTTCAGTCAACGGAGGGGGAAATGGCTTCCCGGGTCCACTGCCCGTTAATCAGGCGCAGCAGGTTCAGAGGGTTGGCATCCTGGACCGCAGGCGGCAGCAGCGCGGCAGGCACGTTTTGCAGGCACACCGGGCGTAAAAATCGCTCGATGGATTTTGTCCCCACCGACGTGCCGCGCGCGTCGGTCGTGGCAGGCCACGGGCCGCCGTGCACCATCGCATCGCACACTTCCACGCCGGTCGGATAACCGTTGAACAACACGCGCCCCGCTTTCTCGCTCAACGTAGGCAGCAGGCGCTGCGCCAGCGGCCCGTCGTCGGCTTCAGCATGGACTGTCGCCGTCAGCTGGCCCTGAATGGTGCGCAGAATAGAGTGCAGTTCAGCCTCGTCAGCCACGTCAACCAGCACGGCCAGCGGGCCGAACACTTCGTGCTGCAGCAGGGGATCCTGCGCCAGCAGCAGAGATGCGGGAGCCTGAAACAACCTCGCCTGCGCGCGGCCAGTAACAGGATCATCATTGCCTGCCAGCCGCTGAAGATCCGGGTGCGCGTCAAAGGTGCTGACACCTTCGGCATAATGCGCAAGCGTCGAGGCATTCAGCATGGTCTGCGCCGGCGCCTGATTCACCGCCACTTTCAGCGATGCGCTAAAGCGGGCAAATCCCTCTCCCCGGATGGCGAGGATCAGCCCAGGCTTGGTACAAAACTGCCCGCAGCCGAGGGTGAACGAGGCCACCAGTTCATTGGCTAACGCTTCCGCCCGGGTTGCCAGCGCCTGGGGCAGAATAATCAGCGGGTTAATGGCCGACATTTCCGCAAAAACCGGGATGGGCTGCGGGCGCTGTTGCGCCAGCTGCCAGAGCGCTTTGCCACCGCCCAGCGAACCGGTAAAACCGACCGCCTGGATTGCCGGATGGCGCACCAGCTCCGCCCCAATATCGGTGCCAAAAATCATATTGAAGACACCCGCAGGCAGCGCTGATTTCTCTACCGCCCGCACCATGGCCTGCGCGGTCAACTCCGCCGTCGCCATATGCCCCGGATGGGCTTTGACCACCACCGGACAGCCCGCCGCCAGCGCGGAGGCGGTATCGCCACCTGCGGTGGAAAAAGCCAGCGGGAAATTGCTGGCGCCAAACACCGCCACCGGGCCAAGCGCCGTCAAATACTGACGTAAATCCGGGCGCGACAGCGGCTGACGTGCAGGCAGCGCGGTATCAATGCGCACGCCAAAGGTATCACCACGGCGAACCACGTCCGCAAACAGGCGCAGCTGGTTACTGGTGCGGGCGCGTTCCCCCTGCAAACGCGCCAGCGGCAGCGCGGTTTCCTGATGGGCAATCGCGAAAAAATCCTCGCCGAGTAAATCCAGCTCATCGGCGAGGGTGTCGAGAAAACGGGCGCGCACGTCGGGTGAAGTCTGTGAATAGACAGAAAAAGCCTGTTCAGCCGCCAGCGCCGCCTCGGCGGCCTCCTCGCGGGAGGCCGGGCTAAAACGGTATCCGGTGGGTTCACCGTCTGCGGCGCGCAGGCTTGGCAACGTCGCCGCTGCGCTTGCCGCACGGCGACCGGCAATAAACTGTTTGCCGGACAGAGAGAGAGGTAAGGTCATCGTCGCTCCTTTACTCAAAGGCCTACATCTGGCAGCTGCGGCCGGGTGGCCAGCGCTTTCTCAACGATAGCGACCACTTCTGCACGGGTGCCCCCTTCCAGCGCCAGACGCGGTGGACGCGTAATTGCGCTGCCGCGTCCCAGCAGCTCTTCGCAAAGCTTGATGCACTGCACCAGATCAGGGCGCGCATCCAGGTGCAGCAGCGGCATAAACCAGCGGTAAAGCGCCATCGCCTCTTCGTATCGCTGCTGCTTCGCCAGACGGAACAGCGTCTCCCCTTCACGCGGGAAGGCGTTCGACATCCCTGAAATCCAGCCTTCCGCCCCCACGGCAATGCTCTCGACGACCACGTCGTCCAGCCCGGCGAACAGCACAAAACGGTCGCCAACGGCATTACGCAGGTCGATAAAACGGCGGGTATCGCCGGAGGAATCTTTGAAGCACACGATATTGTCGCAGTCTGCGAGCGTCGCCAGAATGTCCGGCGTAACGTCGTTTTTGTAAATTGGCGGGTTGTTGTAGACCATGATTGGCAGGTCAGTGGCGCTGGCCACGCTGCGGAAGTGGGCTGCCGTTTCATGCGGCTTCGACGAGTAAACCAGCGCGGGCATGACCATAATCCCGTCCACACCCACACGCTCGGCCTCTTTTGCCATCTTCTGCGCAAAAGCGGTCGTAAACTCTGCCACGCCGGCAATCACCGGGATCTGACCGCCCGCGGCATCTTTTGCCACTTCGATAATCTGCAGCTTTTCCTGGGTAGTCAGGGAGGTGTTCTCGCCCACGCTGCCGCAGACTACCAGGCCGGAAACACCATCCTTGACCAGGTTTTTCATCACCGCATGGGTGGCATCCAGATCGACAGAATAGTCGCTGCGAAACTGGGTGCTGACTGCCGGGAATACACCGCTCCAGTGAATGGCTTTCTTGCTCATGTTCGGTTCCTTGTCGTCAATTTGTTAAATCAAAGTGAATGAATGGTGAATATTCACTGACAGATTGACGTTTCAGGCGGCCGACGGCTTGGTGGTTTTCCTCCCCTTTGATGACGAAATTAGCACAGTGAGTTTGTCTTACCCCACCAGCGTGACGCGGAAATCGCGCGGCGTAGAGCCGGTCATCGCCTTGAATTGACGGCTAAATGCGCTGTGATCGGTATAACCGCACTGCAGCGCAATATCGGTAATCGGCGTATCACCCGCCAGCAGTTCGGTCGCCTTTTCCAGACGAACTTTGTGGATCATCTGACGCGGGGTGAGGTGGAAAATACGCTTACAATACCGTTCGATTTGCGCCACTGACATACCGCTTAGGGCAGTCAACTCCTCCATCGCGATCGGCCGGTGATAATGGTTGCGGATATGATCGTCGACGATCGCCAGCCGCTGCCACGCCGGATGACGCGCCTGCGCTTCCTGCAGATCGTGGGAAATACCGGCCATGCCGATCACCTGCCCCTGCGCATCCCGCAGTGCCAGCTTCTGGGTCAAACACCAGCCGCGCTCGCGACCGTTGTAAAGATGCATCTCCAGCTGATCGCGCAACGTCACTCCTTCGCGCAGCACCCGCATATCCTGCTCGGTATATCCTTGCCCCAGCGCGGTCGGGAAAACATCGGCAGAGGTTTTGCCCAGCAACGAAACCACCGTTTTAAACCCGCAGCGGCGCGCCAGCGTCATATTGACCATCAAATACCGGGCCTGCACATCTTTGACAAAAAACACGACGTTCGGAATGGCATTGAGCAACGGCGCAATCAACGCCATCGCGTGGAGCAACGTCTGAATATTATCTGGACGCTGGCGTGCCAACCCCTCACATATCTCGCTAAGTTCCGTCACTTCCAGCACCGGTGACGGTGCCAGCACATCTTCAATCACACAGGACATCACGCTTCCTCCCGATCGGTGAGTTGGATCTTTATTAACTTTTTATTAACTCATCAAGCGTCCTTACCGCGTTTTGCGATCCTGCCAAGAGTTTATTATTTCCCCTCTTTCATTCACTGGCACAGTCGCTGCTTTTGGTTTACCACATCAACAACATAATGATTAATAAGAAATAAATATGAATTTCACTTAAAAAGGAAACCGGTCACTGTGCTGATTTCGTCATTTTCGGTGACGAAAGCGATCAAGCCGGAATGCGCGGCTTGCGCCAGCATTTAGCAACAAGAATTTAACTTTCCGGAGATCCCATGACAGCACAGAGCAGTGAACTGAGAGTGATTGACTCCCACACCGGCGGAGAACCGACCCGTCTGGTCATTGACGGTTTTCCGGATCTGGGAACGGGGAGCATGGCACAGCGCCGCGAACGCTTTGCGCGCGACTACGACGACTGGCGCAAAGCCATCATCCTTGAGCCGCGCGGTAACGATGTGCTGGTCGGCGCGCTGCTCTGCGAGCCGGTTTCGCCGCAGGCTACCGCGGGGGTCATCTTCTTCAACAACAGTGGTTTTCTGAATATGTGCGGCCACGGCACCATTGGGTTAATCGCCTCGCTGGCCTGGCTTCGGCGCATTCAGCCGGGCAAACACCGGATTGAAACTCCCGTCGGTGACGTGACCGCCACACTGCATGAGGATGGCAGCGTCTCGGTTGAAAACGTTCCGGCGTACCGCTGGCGCAGGCAGGTACGGGTTGAGACAACGCACGGCACGGTCACGGGCGATATCGCCTGGGGCGGGAACTGGTTTTTCCTCGTCAACGACCACCCCTTTGCCGTTAAGCCGTCACACATTTCCGCGCTAACAGAGTACGCCTGGGCCATCCGTGAAGGGCTGGAACATGCCGGCATTCGTGGCGAACATGACGGCATTATCGACCATATTGAACTCTTCGCGAAAGACGATCGCGCAGACAGCCGCAGCTTTGTGCTCTGCCCTGGAAAAGCTTGGGATCGTTCACCCTGCGGCACGGGCACCAGCGCCAAGCTGGCCTGCCTGGCGGAAGACGGCAAGCTTATGCCCGGTGAAACCTGGCGGCAGGCGAGCATTATCGGCAGCGAATTTACCGCCCATTTCACCCCGCATGGCGACAAAATCGTCCCGACAATCCGCGGTGAAGCGTGGGTATGCGGCGATAACCGGCTGATCCTCAATCCTGACGACCCGTTCTGCTGGGGGATTACCCTGTGACCGAAAGCGACGTCATTGTCATCGGTGCCGGGATAGTCGGCGCCGCGTGCGCCTGGCAACTGGCAAAGCGCGGGCTGCGCGTCACGCTGATCGACGATGGCAACCCGGGCGCGACGGCGGCGGGTATGGGCCATCTGGTCTGTATGGATGACGACCCTGCGGAACTCACGCTGTCTGCCTGGTCTTTGGCGCGCTGGCGGGAACTGACGCCCAGGATGCCGGAAAACTGCGCCTGGCGCGGCTGCGGCACCCTGTGGCTCGCTGAGACGCCAGAGGAGCTTGAGCTGGCACAGGAAAAAAAACAGCGCATGGCGCAGCGCCAGGTGGCCAGCGAAATGCAAACTCGCGAGCAGCTTGCCGCGCGAGAACCTCTGCTTACCTCCCGACTGGCGGGCGGGCTGTGGGTGCCGGGCGACGGAATTGTCTACGCGCCGAACGTCGCCCGCTGGTTTATTGAGGATGCGGGTCACTCCCTGACCCATTTTCGTGATGCTGCACGGGCGGTGGATGCTCCCTGCGTCACGTTGCGTAGCGGCAAACACCTGCGTGCCGGCACTATCGTCATCGCCTGTGGCCTGGAGGCCAACAGGCTGCTGGACGAAAACTGGCTGCGACCGAAAAAAGGCCAGCTGGCGATCACCGATCGCTATGGCCCCCTGCTCAACCACCAGCTGGTCGAACTGGGGTACGGCGCCAGCGCCCATGCGGGCGGAACCTCGGTGGCATTCAACGTTCAGCCGCGACCCACCGGTCAACTGCTGATTGGCTCTTCCCGCCAGTTCGACAATACCGACCGCGCGCTCGATTTACCGCTTCTGGCACAGATGCTGGCCCGCGCCAGCCATTTTCTCCCCTCGCTGGAGAACCTCAATATCATTCGCTGCTGGAGTGGCTTTCGCGCCGCGTCGGTCGACGGCAACCCGCTCATCGGCCCGCACCCAACGCGGCCAGGCCTGTGGCTGGCGCTGGGGCATGAAGGGCTGGGCGTCACGACGGCACCGGCCACTGCAGAACTGCTCAGTGCGATGATCCTGAACGAGCGTCCGGCAGTCTCCCCGGAGGCCTGGCTCCCTGCCCGACTGCAAAAACAGGAGGCCATAGCATGACGACGCTGACGGTGATTATCGACAACCAACCCTGTGAAGTTCCCGCAGGCATCAGCATCGCGGCAGCACTGGCGCAGGCAGGAAATGGCGTCACGCGCGGCTCGGTCAGCGGCGAACCCCGCGCCCCTTTTTGCGGAATGGGCGTTTGTCAGGAATGCCGCGTCACGGTGAATGGGCGTCGGGTGTTGGCCTGCCAGACGGAATGCCAGCCCGATATGGTGATTGAAAGGAGCAACCATGCGAACGTTTGACTGCGAGATCCTGATCCTCGGCGCAGGGCCGGCCGGGCTGTCGGCTGCGCTGGCTGCCGCGCGCTGCGGTAAATCGGTCATGATCCTCGACGACAACCCGCGCCCCGGCGGGCAAATCTGGCGCGACGGCCCCCGGGTTTCACTGCCAAAACGCGCCCGCCGTCTGCGTCAGGCCGTGGCGGAACAGGCGCACATTACGCTGCTGAGCGGTGCCCGTCTGATTGCCCGCCCAGCCCCCCACGCGCTTGTTTTTGAAACCGCCGACGGCTGCGGGGAGTTCCGCTGGCAGCGGTTAATTTTATGCTGCGGCGCGCGGGAGCTTTCACTGCCCTTCCCCGGCTGGACGCTGCCGGGCGTCACGGGTGCGGGAGGGTTACAGGCGCAAATTAAACACGGACTACCAATCCGCGATGAACGCGTGGTTATTGCAGGAAGCGGGCCGCTGCTGCTTGCGGTCGCCAGCTCGGTGAAACGCGCGGGCGGGGACATTGTCGCCATCTTTGAACAGGCTCAGCCAAGCGCGCTGGCTCGTTTCGCGGCGGGGCTCTGGCGCTGGCCGGAAAAACTGCTCCAGTTCGGCGAGCTGTTTCCCGCGCGCTATCATCCGGCAAGCCAGGTGACTGAGGCGCACGGCGGGTCACACGTGCAGTCCATTTCCGTGCGCCATCGCGGGCAGGTGCGCGAGATCGCCTGTGACAGGCTGGCTATCGGCTACGGGCTGGTGCCAAACCTTGAGCCAGGGATGATTTTTGGCTGCAAAACGGACCATCAGGCTATTTGGGTGGATGCTGAACAACGCACCAGCGTTCAGGATATCTATGCCGCTGGGGAATGCACCGGTTTCGGCGGCAGCGAGCTGGCGCTGGCAGAAGGCGAAATTGCCGGATATGTTGCGGCGGATCATCCCGACCTCGCGCGGACGGCCATCGCCGACCGCGCACGCTGGCAGCGTTTTGCCCGGGCGCTCCAAACCACATTCGCCTTACCGGAATCACTCAAAGAGGTTATCACCGCCGACACGTTGCTCTGCCGCTGCGAAGATGTCCGCTGTGGCGATGTGCAGAACGCCGAAAGCTGGCAAGCCGCGAAGCTCGCCTCACGCTGCGGGATGGGCGCTTGTCAGGGAAAAACCTGCGCAACCAGCGCCCGCTGGCTGTACGGCTGGCCGCTGCCGCAGCCGCGCGAGCCGCTTTCCCCTGCGCGAATCGACACCCTCATTCATCTGGCAAAGCCGGAAAGCTGACTTACTCCTCTTCCCCGCGCTCTGCGATATGGCGATTGCCGAGCGCGATAAATTCTTCCAGCAGCGCGGTCAGCTGCCGCATCTTCTCCGGCGTAAATTCCACTTCAATCTGCTGATACGCCTCTTCCACCTGCGCCTGGGCGCGCTCATAAAGCGCGTTGCCCTCTTTGGTCAGCGACACGTACAGCTTGCGCTGGTCATTCACCGGTTTTAAGCGCAGCACCAGGCCGTCACGCTCCATCCGCGTCAGGATACCCGTCAGGCTTGGGCGCAAAATGCAGGTACGAAACGCCAGATCGTGGAAATCCATCGACGGACTTTCCGCCAGCACGCGCACAATGCGCCACTGCTGTTCCGTCAAATTATGCCGCTTCACAATCGGTCGGAAGTAAGACATCGCCGCTTCCCGCGCCTGCAGCAGCGCGATGGTTAATGAGTCATGCATGGCCTTTCCCCGATATTCATTAACAAGTAAACAATTTCAAAAAGATGCTTTTATAAACAACCTGTTTTCTGGCAAAAAGTCTAACAGAAACCACCCTATTTTATTAACAAATTGATTTACATGATAATTAAATTTTATGTGTAAATTTAATGTTATTCCTATCACAAAATTTTCACTTCTGATTGCGAAACACACAGCAAAAGCATAAAACCAGATCATTAACATATTAATGAAATCATAATTCGGACCACCCGGCCCAAGGAGTAGGTGAATGAAAGGTACTGTTTTTGCCGTGGCGTTGAACCATCAAAGCCAGCGTGAAGCCTGGGGTGAGGCATTTGAAAAAGCCCCCTACAACACCCCACCCAAAACCGCCGTGTGGTTTATTAAACCGCACAACACCGTGATCCGCACCGGGGAGCCTATCCCGTTCCCGCAGGGTGAAACCGTGTTAAGCGGCGCGACGGTGGCGCTGGTTATCGGCAAAACCGCCAGCAAGGTCAGCGTAGAAAACGCGGCGGAATACATCGCCGGATATGCGCTGGCTAACGAAGTGAGCCTGCCGGAAGAGAGTTTCTACCGCCCGGCGATTAAGGCCAAATGCCGCGACGGATTTTGCCCGCTGGGCGAGCTTACCGCCGTCGACAGCGTAGATAGCCTGACCATCATCACCGAAATCAACGGCCGCGAAGCGGAGCATTGGAACACCGCAGACCTGCAGCGTAACGCCGCCGAGCTGCTGAGCGCCCTGAGCGAATTTGCTACCCTCAATCCGGGAGACGCCATTCTTCTCGGCACGCCGCATTCGCGTGTGCCGTTGCGGCCGGGCGATCGCGTGCGGGTTTTGGCGAAAGGCTTCCCGCCGCTGGAGAACCCGGTGGTCGATGATCAAGACGTCGCCATCGTTCAACACGCGCCCGCGCACGCCACCCTGTTTGCGCTGGGGCTGAACTACGCCGACCACGCCAGCGAGCTGGACTTCAAACCGCCCACCGAGCCGCTGGTGTTTATCAAAGCGCCGAACACCTTTAACGGCGACCACCAGACCTCGGTACGCCCAAACAACGTTGAGTACATGCATTACGAAGCTGAGCTGGTGGTGGTCATCGGCAAAACCGCACGCAGGGTGAGCGAAGCCGAGGCGATGGACTACGTCGCGGGCTATACGGTCTGTAACGACTACGCCATCCGCGACTACCTCGAAAACTACTACCGCCCGAACCTGCGGGTGAAAAGCCGCGACGGGCTTACCCCTATCAGCCCGAACGTCGTGCCAAAAGCGGCGATCCCCGACCCGCACAATTTAGCCCTGCGCACCTTCGTCAACGGCGAGCTTCGCCAGGAAGGCACCACGGCGGATCTGATTTTCAGCATCCCGTTCCTGATTGCGTATTTAAGCGAGTTTATGACCCTGCAGCCGGGCGACATGATCGCCACCGGCACGCCAAAGGGGCTGTCCGACGTGGTACCGGGCGATGAAGTGGTGGTGGAAGTCGAAGGCGTGGGTCGTCTGGTCAACCGGATTGTCAGTGAGGAGACAGCAAAATGAAAAAGATTAACCATTGGATCAACGGTAAAAACGTGGCGGGAAGTGACTACTTCCACACCACCAATCCGGCCTCCGGCGAGGTGCTGGCAGAGGTCGCTTCCGGCGGCGAAGCCGAAGTGAACCAGGCCGTTGCCGCCGCCAAAGAGGCGTTCCCGAAATGGGCTAACCTGCCGATGAAAGAACGCGCGCGCCTGATGCGCCGCCTGGGCGATCTGATTGACCAAAACGTGCCTGAAATAGCGGCAATGGAAACCGCCGACACCGGCCTGCCGATCCATCAGACCAAAAACGTGCTGATCCCGCGCGCCTCGCATAACTTCGAGTTCTTCGCGGAGGTGTGCCAGCAGATGAACGGCAAAACCTACCCGGTCGACGACACGATGCTGAACTACACCCTGGTGCAGCCGGTCGGGGTGTGCGCGCTGGTGTCGCCGTGGAACGTGCCGTTTATGACAGCGACCTGGAAAGTGGCGCCGTGTCTGGCGCTGGGCAATACCGCCGTGCTGAAGATGTCTGAGCTTTCCCCGCTGACCGCCGATCGCCTGGGCGAGCTGGCGCTGGAAGCCGGTATTCCCGCAGGCGTGCTGAACGTGGTGCAGGGCTACGGTGCCACGGCAGGCGATGCCCTCGTGCGCCATCACGACGTGCGCGCCGTCTCCTTTACCGGCGGCACCGCCACCGGTCGCAACATTATGAAGAATGCCGGTCTGAAGAAGTATTCCATGGAGCTGGGCGGCAAATCACCGGTGCTGATTTTTGAAGATGCCGACATCGAACGCGCGCTGGACGCCGCCCTGTTCACCATCTTCTCCATCAACGGCGAACGTTGTACCGCAGGCTCGCGCATCTTCATTCAGCAAAGCATTTATCCGGAATTCGTTAAGCGCTTTGCCGAACGCGCCAACCGCCTGCGCGTGGGCGATCCGACCGATCCAAACACCCAGATTGGCGCGCTCATCAGCCAGCAGCACTGGGAAAAAGTCTCCGGCTATATCCGTCTCGGCATTGAAGAGGGTGCCACCCTGCTGGCAGGGGGTCCGGACAAACCGAGCGACCTGCCTGCGCACCTGAAAGGCGGCAACTTCCTGCGCCCGACCGTGCTGGCGGATGTCGACAACCGCATGCGCGTCGCGCAGGAAGAGATCTTCGGGCCAGTGGCCTGCCTGCTGCCGTTCAGGGACGAAGCGGAAGGTCTGCGCCTGGCCAACGACGTGGAGTACGGTCTGGCATCCTACATCTGGACCCAGGACGTCAGTAAGGTACTGCGTCTGGCGCGCAATATCGAAGCGGGGATGGTGTTTGTCAACACCCAGAACGTGCGCGACCTGCGCCAGCCGTTTGGCGGCGTGAAGGCCTCCGGCACCGGGCGCGAAGGCGGCGAGTATAGCTTTGAGGTGTTCGCCGAGATGAAGAACGTCTGCATCTCGATGGGCGACCATCCGATTCCAAAGTGGGGGATCTGACCATGGGCACGTTAGCATTAGCGGCAAAAATCACGCACGTTCCGTCGATGTACCTTTCCGAACTGCCGGGCAAAAACCACGGCTGCCGCCAGTCGGCCATCGACGGGCATAAAGAGATCAGCAAGCGCTGTCGCGAGCTGGGCGTCGATACCATTATCGTTTTCGACACCCACTGGCTGGTGAACAGCGCCTACCACATCAACTGCGCCGATCGTTTTTCCGGTATCTACACCAGCAACGAGCTGCCGCACTTTATCCGCGACATGACCTACGACTACAACGGTAACCCGGAACTCGGCCAGCTGATTGCCGACGAAGCGGTGAAGCTCGGCGTGCGCGCCAAAGCGCATAACATCCCGAGCCTGAAGCTGGAGTACGGCACGCTGGTGCCAATGCGCTATATGAACAGCGACAAGCATTTCAAGGTGATCTCCATCTCGGCATTCTGCACCGTTCACGATTTTGCCGACAGCCGCAGGCTGGGCGAGGCCATCGTCAGCGCCATTAAGCAGTACGACGGCACGGTGGCGGTGCTCGCCAGCGGTTCGTTGTCGCACCGTTTTATCGACGACCAGCGCGCGGAGGAAGGGATGAACAGCTACACCCGCGAATTTGACCGCCAGATGGACGAGCGCGTGGTGAAGCTGTGGCGCGAAGGCCAGTTCAAAGAATTTTGCAGCATGCTGCCGGAGTACGCCGACTACTGCTACGGCGAGGGCAACATGCACGATACGGTAATGCTGCTGGGGATGCTCGGCTGGGACAGCTACGACGGCAAGGTGGAGTTTCTCACCGAGCTGTTCGCCAGTTCGGGAACGGGCCAGGTCAATGCCGTTTTCCCGCTGCCCGCGTAAGGAGCCACCATGCCGCACTTTATTGCTGAATGTACTGACAATATCCGCGAGCAGGCCGACCTGCCGGGTCTGTTTGCCAAAGTGAACGACGCGCTCGCCGCCACGGGGGTTTTCCCCCTCGGCGGTATTCGCAGCCGCGCGCACTGGCTGGACACCTGGCAGATGGCCGATGGAAAGCATGACTACGCCTTCGTACACATGACGCTGAAAATTGGCGCGGGGCGCAGCCTGGAAAGCCGCGAGGCGGTGGGAGAGATGCTGTTTGAGCTTATCAAAACGCATTTTGCAGAGCTGATGGAAAGCCGCTATCTGGCGCTGTCGTTTGAGCTCGACGAGCTGCACCCGACGCTCAATTACAAACAAAACAATGTGCACGCGCTGTTTCGCTGAGGTCTTTTATGCTCGATAAACACACCCACACCCTGATCGCCCACCGTCTGCATCAGGCTGAGCAGTCCCGGGAGCAGATCCGCCAGATCTCGCTGGACTACCCGACGATCACCATCGACGACGCCTACGCCGTCCAGCGCGAATGGGTGAGCCTGAAAATCGCCGAAGGCCGCGTGCTGAAAGGCCATAAAATCGGCCTCACCTCCAAAGCGATGCAGGCCAGCTCTCAGATTAGCGAACCAGACTACGGTGCGCTGCTGGACGATATGTTCTTCCACGACGGCTGCGACATTCCCGCCGATCGCTTTATCGTCCCCCGTATTGAAGTGGAGCTGGCCTTCGTGCTGGCAAAACCGCTGCGCGGGCCAAACTGCACGATCTTCGACGTCTATAACGCCACGGATTACGTGATCCCCGCGCTGGAGCTGATCGACGCCCGCTGCCACAACATCGACCCCGACACCCAGCGCCCGCGCAAAGTGTTCGACACCATCTCTGATAACGCCGCGAACGCGGGAGTGATCCTCGGCGGCCGACCGATTAAACCCGACGCGCTGGATCTGCGTTGGATCTCCGCCCTGCTCTATCGCAACGGCGTCATCGAAGAGACCGGCGTCGCCGCAGGGGTGCTCAACCACCCGGCGAACGGCGTGGCGTGGCTGGCAAACAAGCTTGCACCGTACGACGTACAGCTCGAACCGGGGCAAATCATCCTCGGCGGCTCGTTTACCCGACCGGTGACGGCCAGCAAGGGGGATACCTTCCATGTCGACTACGGCAACATGGGTTCCATCAGCTGCCGCTTTGTCTAGGAGACTATCATGCACAACGCATTCAAAGAGGCGCTGAAAGCCGGAAAGCCGCAGATCGGGCTATGGCTGGGGCTAACCAGCAGCTACAGCGCCGAACTGCTGGCAGGGGCGGGCTTCGACTGGCTGTTGATTGACGCAGAGCACGCGCCAAACAACGTGCAAACGGTCTTAACCCAGCTTCAGGCCATCGCGCCGTATGCCAGCCAGCCGGTAGTGCGCCCGTCGTGGAACGACCCGGTACAGGTCAAACAGCTGCTGGACGTGGGCGCGCAAACCCTGCTGCTGCCGATGGTACAAAACGCTGATGAAGCCCGTCTGGCAGTGCGTTCCACCCGCTACCCGCCAGCGGGCATTCGCGGTGTCGGCAGCGCGCTGGCGCGGGCGTCACGCTGGAACCGAATACCGGATTACCTGCAACAGGCGAACGATGCCATGTGCGTGCTGGTGCAAATCGAAACCCGCGAGGCGCTGAAAAATCTGCCGCAAATTCTTGATGTAGACGGCGTCGACGGGGTGTTTATCGGCCCGGCGGATTTGAGCGCCGACATGGGCTTTGCCGGTAATCCGCAGCACCCGGAGGTGCAGGCCGCCATCGAATTGGCCATTGCGCAGATCCTAAGCGCAGGCAAAGCGCCCGGCATCCTGATGGCGAATGAAGCCCTGGCGAAACGCTACCTCGACCTCGGCGCGCTATTTGTCGCCGTGGGTGTCGACACCACCCTGCTCGCCCGCAGCGCCGAAGCGCTGGCGGCACGTTTTATCGATAAACCGGTTACGTCAGTCAATAACAATAAATCCGTCTACTAAACGTAAGATGTGGAGCGCACCATGACGACCTCTTCCCTGCAAGACAAGAAAGCAATAGAACATCGCGTCATTAACAAGCTGTTTCGTCGTTTGATCGTGTTTCTCTTTATCCTGTTCGTTTTCTCGTTTCTCGACCGCATCAACATCGGCTTTGCCGGGCTGACGATGGGCAAAGATCTGGGCCTGACCTCCACCATGTTTGGCCTGGCGGCAACGCTGTTTTACGTTACCTACGTGCTGTGCGGGATCCCGAGCAACATCATGCTGGCGAAAGTTGGCGCGCGGCGCTGGATCGCCGGGATCATGGTGGTGTGGGGCATTGCCTCGACCTGTACGATGTTCGCCACCAGCCCGCAGACGCTCTACGTTCTGCGGATGCTGGTGGGGATTGCCGAAGCCGGTTTTCTGCCGGGGATTTTGGTTTACCTCACCTGGTGGTTCCCGGCGTATCACCGCGCCCGCGCTAACGCGCTGTTTATGATCGCCATGCCGGTGACCATGATGCTCGGCTCGATCCTCTCCGGATACATTCTGGCGCTGGACGGGGTGTGGAACCTGAAAGGCTGGCAGTGGCTGTTCCTGCTGGAAGGGCTGCCGTCGGTGGTGCTTGGCGTGGTGACCTGGTTCTATCTTAACGACACGCCGGATCACGCCACCTGGCTGGACGATGACGAAAAGCAGGCGCTGAAAACGATGATCGCCCGCGAGCAGGAACATGCCGTCGCGCACTCCGCCACGCCGCGTTCAACGCTGCGCGAAGTGCTGACGCCAGCGGTGCTGCTCTATACCCTGGCCTACTTCTGCCTGACCAATACGCTCAGCGCGATCAACATCTGGACGCCGCAGATCCTGCAAAGCTTTAACAGCCACAGCAGCAACATCGTGATTGGCCTGCTGGCGGCGATCCCGCAGTTTTGTACCATCCTCGGGATGATCTGGTGGAGCCGCCGCTCGGACAGGTTAAAGGAGCGAAAAAAGCATACCATCCTGCCGTACCTGTTCGCCGCGGCGGGGTGGATGCTGGCCTCGGCAACCGATCACAGCCTGATCCAGCTGTTGGGCATCATTATGGCCTCAACCGGATCCTTTACCGCTATGGCGATATTCTGGACCACGCCGGATCGGGTGATTAGCCTGCAGTCCCGCGCGGTCGCACTGGCCGTGATCAACGCCGTCGGTAACGTGGGATCTGCCGTCAGCCCGCTGCTGATCGGTATCCTGCGCGACGCCACTGGCAGCTTCAGTTCGGGGCTGTGGTTCGTGGCGGGGCTGCTGGTGGTAGGCGCGCTGGTGCTGACAAGGATCCCAATGACGCAACGCGAGAGCCTTGAGCGCGAGCCGGACATTGCGGCGCAGAAGATCCACTAGGGAGCGGTTATGTGCCAAAGCCCGATTGCCAATATCGACATCAGCAAAGAGTACGACGAAAGCCTGGGGACGGACGATGTGCACTATCAGTCGTTCGCCCGCATGGCGGCTTTTTTTGGCCGCGACATGCAGGCGCACCGCCACGACCAGTATTTTCAGATGCACTTTCTCGATACCGGGCAAATTGAGCTGCAGCTCGACGATCACCGCTACTCGGTGCAGGCACCGCTGTTTGTCCTCACGCCGCCGTCGGTGCCGCACGCGTTTATCACCGAATCCGACAGCGACGGGCACGTACTGACGGTGCGCGAAGACCTGATCTGGCCGCTGCTGGAGGTGCTCTACCCCGGCACGCGGGAAGCGTTCGGCCTGCCGGGCATCTGCCTGTCGCTGGCGGATAAACCGGACGAGCTAGCGGCGCTGAAGCACTACTGGCAGCTGATTGAGCGCGAGTCTGTCGAACAACTTCCCGGGCGCGAACATACGCTGGTCCTGTTGGCGCAGGCGGTTTTCACGCTATTGCTACGCAACGCGAAGCTCGACGACCACGCTTCCAACGGCATGCGCGGCGAGCTTAAGCTGTTTCAGCGTTTTAACCAGACGATCGACACCCACTTCCACCAGCACTGGACGGTGCGAGACTACGCCTGTGAACTGCACCTGACCGAATCCCGCCTGACCGATATCTGCCGCCGCTTTGCCAACCGCCCGCCGAAGCGGCTGATTTTTGACCGGCAGTTGAGGGAAGCCAAAAGGCTGCTGCTGTTTTCTGACGGTGCGGTGAGTGAAATTGCCTGGCAGCTGGGGTTTAAAGACCCGGCCTATTTCGCGCGATTTTTTAATCGCTTAGTGGGGTGTTCACCGAGCGCGTATCGGGCGCAGAAAGTACCGGTATCGCCAGTTCCCCTCACCCCGGCTCTTTCCCACGGGGAGAGAGCGTAATCGTCCCCTCTCCCTTTGGGAGAGGGTTACGGTGAGGGAAATCACACTCTGCGATCTCTCATGAAAAGTACCCGCCGTTGTCCCAAACGTCCCTTCACGTCTTGCCTCTCTCACGCTTCAATTAAACAACAAAAACAAAACAAAACTTTAACAACACTATTCCGATACGAGGTCCCTATGAAGCCTGAAGATTTCCGCGCAGACGCCAAGCGCCCGTTAACCGGCGAAGAGTATTTAAAAAGCCTGCAGGATGGCCGTGAGATTTATATCTACGGTGAGCGCGTCAAAGACGTTACTACCCACCCGGCATTTCGCAATGCGGCGGCCTCTGTCGCGCAGATGTACGACGCGCTGCACAGGCCGGACATGCAGGACACGCTCTGCTGGGGTACCGACACCGGCAGCGGCGGCTATACCCATAAGTTCTTCCGCGTGGCGAAAAGCGCCGACGATCTTCGCCAGCAGCGGGATGCTATCGCCGAATGGTCCCGTCTGAGCTATGGCTGGATGGGGCGCACGCCGGACTACAAAGCCGCGTTCGGCTGTGCGTTAGGTGCCAATCCGGCGTTCTACGGCCAGTTCGAGCAGAACGCCCGCAACTGGTACACCCGCATTCAGGAAACCGGCCTGTACTTCAACCACGCCATCGTTAACCCACCTATCGACCGCCACAAACCGGCGGATGAAGTGAAAGATGTCTACATCAAGCTGGAGAAAGAGACGGACGCCGGGATCATCGTCAGCGGCGCGAAGGTGGTAGCGACCAACTCGGCGTTGACCCACTACAACATGATCGGCTTTGGATCGGCTCAGGTGATGGGTGAAAACCCGGACTTCGCGCTGATGTTCGTCGCCCCGATGGATGCCGAAGGCGTGAAGCTGATCTCCCGCGCCTCCTACGAGATGGTGGCAGGCGCAACCGGCTCTCCGTATGACTACCCGCTCTCCAGCCGTTTCGACGAGAACGATGCGATCCTGGTGATGGATCACGTGCTGATCCCGTGGGAAAACGTGCTGATCTACCGCGATTTCGATCGCTGCCGTCGCTGGACGATGGAGGGCGGTTTTGCCCGAATGTATCCGCTTCAGGCCTGCGTGCGTCTGGCGGTAAAACTCGACTTCATCACCGCTCTGCTGAAGAAATCGCTGGAGTGTACCGGTACCCTGGAGTTCCGCGGCGTGCAGGCGGACCTGGGCGAAGTGGTGGCCTGGCGCAACATGTTTTGGGCGCTAAGCGACTCCATGTGTTCCGAAGCCACCCCGTGGGTGAATGGCGCATACCTGCCGGATCACGCGGCTCTGCAAACCTACCGCGTGATGGCACCGATGGCCTACGCCAAGATCAAGAACATCATCGAGCGTAACGTGACGTCCGGGCTGATCTATCTGCCGTCCAGCGCCCGCGACCTGAATAACCCGCAGATCGACCAGTACCTGGCAAAATACGTGCGCGGCTCAAACGGCATGGATCACGTTGAACGCATCAAGATCCTGAAGCTGATGTGGGATGCCATCGGCAGCGAGTTTGGCGGCCGCCATGAGCTGTATGAGATCAACTACTCCGGTAGCCAGGATGAGATCCGCCTGCAGTGTCTGCGCCAGGCGCAGAGCTCCGGCAACATGGACAAGATGATGGCAATGGTCGACCGCTGCATGTCCGAGTACGACCAGCACGGCTGGACGGTGCCGCACCTGCACAACAACTCCGATATCAACATGCTGGATAAGCTGCTGAAATAACGCAGCGGGAGGTTTCAATGCAATCAGATGAACAACGCCTGCGTTTTCGCGATGCGATGGCTAGCCTGTCGGCTGCGGTGAATATCGTTACAACCGAAGGCGATGCCGGTCGCTGCGGCATTACCGCGACCGCTGTCTGTTCCGTCACGGACACGCCGCCGTCGCTGATGGTGTGCATCAACGCCAACAGCGCCATGAACCCGGTGTTCCAGGGAAACGGTCGGTTATGCGTAAATGTGTTAAATCATGAGCAGGAGATCATGGCTCGCCACTTCGCGGGAATGACCGGTATGACGATGGAAGAACGTTTTTCCCTCTCCTGCTGGCAGAAGGGCCCGCTGGCCCAGCCGGTGCTGAAAGAGGCGCTGGCAAGCCTTGAAGGCGAAATAAGTCAGGTGCAAATCATCGGCACCCACCTTGTCTATCTTGTTGAAATTAAAAACATCATCCTCGCAGAAGAGGGCCACGGCCTGATCTACTTTAAGCGCCATTTCCATCCGGTCAAAATGGCACTTGAAGCCGCAGTATGATCCCTCCGCGCTGGCCTTTTTCGGGCCAGCGCAGTTTTCCGCAAAAAACACTAAGGTTTCCGCTAAATCACGCCGTTATATAACCATAAGATAAATTTTCTGCGCCTGAATACTGACGTTACGCGTCAGTGCCACCGCATCCCCTAATTTACAGGAAAACCTTATGGCTAATTCGACGCGGAGCCGCTCGGCTGAACGTCTGGTCGATATTCTGGTTGAGCTACATTTAAACGGTACGGTAAACCGCAGCGCGTTGATGGAGAAATTCAAAATTACCGAGCGAACGGTCTATCGGGATTTAAATGCGCTCTCCCCGATAGTCGAGCACACGGGAAACGGGCTGTATCGTCTGATCCATTCCGCCCAGTCTCCCGGCTTGCAGGGGCTGCAACACCCTATTTCTAACGAGCTGAATACTGATAAATTATCAACTGATAAAAGCCCGACGCCCAGGCAAGGCCGTGAAACGCCTGTTGAGTCATATCCTGTTAATATTCCTGGTAATAATGCACATCTTCTGGTGCAAAGCGATATTCACCGCTACCTACCCAAGATTGAAAAATCAATTAAGAACCGTAATGTTTGCCAGATTGTTTATAAAAATAAAAGCCGACTCATTAATCCCTATAAACTGATTAACATAAATAACATAGGGTATTTGCATGCCACTGAAGGCGGCAGGCTAAAATCCTTTTCATTGCATCAAATTAGCTGGCTTGATATTCAAAAAACCACATTCATTCCTGAAGATAATGCGCTCGAGCGGCTGGAAGCACACCCCGCCTCCTGGATACCTGAAGATACTTTCGAGGTGAAAATATTCATCAATAGTAATATTTCACACCACTTCAGACAACGCGATTTACTGCCAGAGCAAGAGCTTCTGGGCGAACAGGACGGCGGCATAGTGCTTCGCTGTCAGGCAGAACATGAAAACCACATCCTGCCGCAGCTGTTCTACTGGTTACCGAATATTCAGATTGTCGAGCCTGACTGGCTGAAGGCGAAGCTGGTCAAAACGCTGGAAAACTATCTGGCGGAGAGCGCGGTATCGCTAACCGCGTGATCTCAATCACATAATATCCTGCACTGGCGGCGAGCCTGAACCACTCACCGCCACCTTTGACCGCTCACCTGGCACTTTCAACCACTCACTCATTTACCTTCCTTTACATGCGCGAGGATCTGGCACGATCCCACCAGCATTAATCAATACCTCCTCACAACGAACCCTGACCCTTTTTTCTTCACATAAAAAACCAGGTCTTACTATGGATACTAAAAAACTACTGAAGCACGTACCCTGGGCATTACTCGGGATCCTCGGCGCTTTCTGTCTGGCGGTTGTCGCATTACGCCGGGGCGAGCACGTCAGCGCCCTGTGGATCGTGGTCGCGTCTGTTTCCGTCTATCTTGTGGCTTATCGCTACTACAGCTTGTACATCGCGCAGAAGGTCATGAAGCTCGACCCGACGCGTGCCACGCCGGCGGTCATTAACAATGACGGCCTGAACTACGTTCCCACCAACCGCTACGTGCTGTTTGGGCACCACTTCGCCGCTATCGCAGGCGCGGGCCCGCTGGTCGGCCCGGTGCTAGCCGCGCAGATGGGCTACCTGCCAGGTACCCTGTGGCTGCTCGCAGGCGTGGTGCTGGCCGGTGCGGTGCAGGACTTTATGGTGCTGTTTATCTCTTCTCGCCGTAACGGCGCCTCTCTGGGTGAGATGGTGAAAGAGGAGATGGGCCGCGTGCCGGGGACTATCGCCCTGTTCGGCTGCTTCCTGATTATGATCATCATCCTGGCGGTGCTGGCGCTGATCGTGGTGAAAGCGCTGGCAGAAAGTCCGTGGGGTGTGTTCACCGTCTGCTCAACCGTCCCGATCGCGCTGTTCATGGGTATCTACATGCGCTTTATCCGCCCGGGCCGCGTAGGTGAAGTGTCGGTGATTGGTATCGTGCTGCTGGTGGCGTCCATCTACTTCGGCGGCGTGATTGCGCACGACCCGTACTGGGGCCCGGCGCTGACCTTCAAAGACACCACCATCACCTTCGCGCTGATCGGTTATGCCTTTATCTCTGCCCTGCTGCCGGTCTGGTTGATTCTGGCACCGCGTGACTACCTGGCGACCTTCCTGAAAATCGGCGTGATCGTCGGTCTGGCGATCGGCATTCTGGTCATCAACCCGGACCTGAAAATGCCGGCAGTGACCCAGTACATCGACGGTACCGGCCCACTGTGGAAAGGCGCGCTGTTCCCGTTCCTGTTTATTACCATCGCCTGTGGCGCAGTGTCTGGCTTCCACGCGCTGATTGCTTCCGGTACCACGCCTAAACTGCTGGCGAACGAGAAAGACGCACGTCTTATCGGCTACGGTGCCATGCTGATGGAATCCTTCGTGGCGATCATGGCGCTGGTGGCTGCGTCCATCATCGAGCCCGGTCTCTACTTCGCGATGAACACGCCTCCTGCGGGTCTCGGCATTACCATGCCAAACCTGCACGAGATGGGCGGTGAAAACGCGGCGCTGATCATGGCGCAGCTGAAAGATGCAAGCGCACACGCGGCGGCGACCGTCAGCTCGTGGGGCTTTGTGATTTCGCCTGAGCAGATCATGCAGACCGCGAAAGACATCGGTGAACCGTCGGTTCTGAACCGCGCAGGTGGCGCACCGACGCTGGCGGTAGGTATCGCCCACGTGTTCCACAAGGTGCTGCCGTGGGCGGACATGGGCTTCTGGTACCACTTCGGTATCCTGTTCGAAGCGCTGTTCATCCTGACCGCGCTGGACGCCGGTACCCGCGCAGGCCGCTTCATGCTGCAAGATTTACTCGGTAACTTCGTGCCGTTCCTGAAGAAAACCGACTCTCTGGTGGCAGGCGTGCTGGGCACCGCGGGCTGCGTAGGCCTGTGGGGTTACCTGCTGTATCAGGGCGTTGTCGACCCGCTGGGCGGCGTGAAGAGCCTGTGGCCACTGTTCGGTATCTCTAACCAGATGCTGGCAGCGGTTGCGCTGGTGCTCGGTACCGTCGTACTGGTGAAAATGAAGCGCACCAAATACATCTGGGTGACCGTGGTTCCTGCGCTGTGGCTGCTGCTCTGCACCACCTGGGCGCTTGGCCTGAAACTGTTCAGCGCCAACCCGCAGCTGGAAGGCTTCTTCTTCATGGCTAACCAGTACAAAGAGAAAATTGCCGCAGGCGGCGCGGACCTGACTGTCCAACAGATTGCCAACATGAACCATATCGTGGTGAACAACTACACCAACGCGGGTCTGAGCATTCTGTTCCTGGTGGTGGTGTACAGCATCATCTTCTACGGCATCAAAACCTGGATGAACGTGCGTAACGCCGACGGCCGTACGGATAAAGAAACCCCGTATGTGCCGGTACCGGAAGGCGGTGTGAAGACCTCTTCACACCATTAATCCACCGTCCTCCTCCCCTCCCCCTGCCCTCTCCCGATAGGGGAGAGGGTTAGGGTGAGGGGCTTTTCCTGTCTGGAACCCACAATGTTTGGTAACTTAGGCGAAGCAAAGAAATACCTCGGTCAGGCGGCAAAAATGCTGATTGGCATTCCGGACTATGACAACTACGTTGAGCATATGAAGAGCAACCATCCGGATAAGCCGTACATGACCTACACCGAATTCTTCCGCGAGCGTCAGGAAGCGCGCTACGGCGGAAGTGGAGAAGGCGGCGTACGCTGCTGCTAAAGGAGAGACCATGCCCCCGATTGCCGTCACCCTGCTCACCGGTTTCCTCGGCGCAGGTAAAACCACCCTGCTGCGCCACATTCTGAACGCGCAGCATGGCTTCAAAATTGCCGTCATTGAAAACGAATTCGGTGAAGTCTCCGTGGACGACCAGCTGATCGGCGATCGCGCCACGCAGATCAAAACCCTGACCAACGGCTGCATCTGCTGCACCCGCTCTAACGAACTGGAAGATGCCCTTCTCGATCTGCTCGACAGCCGCGATCGCGGCGACATCGACTTCGACCGTCTGGTCATCGAGTGCACCGGCATGGCCGATCCCGGCCCGATTATTCAGACCTTTTTCTCCCATGAGATCCTCTGCCAGCGCTACCTGCTGGACGGTGTGATTGCGTTGGTCGATGCGGTACACGCCAACGAACAGATGAACCAGTTCACCATCGCCCAGTCGCAGGTGGGTTACGCCGACCGTATTCTGCTGACCAAAACCGACGTGGCCGGTGAGAGCGAAAAGCTTCGTGAACGCCTGACGCGTATTAACTCGCGCGCACCGATTTACACCGTGACGTACGGCAATATCGACCTGTCACAACTGTTCAACACCAACGGCTTTATGCTGGAAGAAAACGTCACGTCAAAGCCGCGCTTTCACTTTATGGCCGACAAGCAAAACGACGTGTCGTCTATCGTGGTCGAGCTGGATTACCCTGTAGATATCAGCGACGTTTCCCGGGTGATGGAAAATCTTCTGCTGTCGTTTGCCGACAAACTCTTGCGCTACAAAGGAATGCTGTGGATTGACGGCGAGCCGAACCGCCTGCTGTTCCAGGGCGTACAGCGTTTGTACAGCGCCGACTGGGACAGGCCGTGGGGAGATGAAAACCCAGAAAGCGTGATGGTGTTTATTGGGCTGGAACTGCCGGAAGATGAGATCCGGGCGGCATTTACCCAGTTGCGTAAGTAGTTGGCGTTCTGCACCCTCTCCCGCTGGAGAGGGTTATGAAATCAGGCAGTGCATCGATCGTTCCAGGTATCACGATAGATGATATTGCCTTCCGTATACTTCCAGGTGATCGACTCATAACGCAATTCAAGCGTTTCCAGATGCGTGCTGCTCAGGCCATTAGGTGAGAGGTACGGTGAAACCGTAGTGAGCTTTACGTTCTCAAGAATGATGTTGAAATACTCAGACTCAATGCCGGACTCAAGAATACGGTACATCTTGATGATCGCTTTCTTTAGGGTGCGCCCCTCACACACCGCGCGATACAGAGTGGGGGTGGTCTGGTCAAATTCTTTGACGATGGTAATGGGACTGTGAACGCGCGTACCGGTGAGTTTTCCCCAGTTGGGATCAACGGGAATGGTTACGCCGTGGGCAAATGATTTCAATTCGATGGAACCCAAACGCAGAGGCATTAAACAGCCGCCGACAATGGGAGATCCATTTTCATCTTCAAGCCAAAGGTGTGCTGGGGTAGACATATTATTTCCTTATCAATATTTATAGAGAGTTAATTGCTAAACTTCACCACTTCACGTAACGTGCAAATATATAAATTATGAATATTGCAAAAAGACCAATAGGCCATAGAGGGCCATCTCGAAAAAAATGAATGTATGACACTGCAAAAATCAGCATGCATATTTGTGGAGCATAGGATACAAATAATTGACGAACGAGCCAAAGTAACATTCTCTTTATGTATATCATTGCACCTACCTAATCATTCTTGTAATAATATCTACAACATCTTCATCTGAAGCCCATTGTGTTTTTATTGCACCGGCACGCTCAAATACGGGCTCGATCAGGAAATACATCATTTCTAACTCCTGTATATATAATGCCGCATAGTAAGAGGGATTATTGAAGCGGAGCCTATAGGCTGAATCTGCTGCCTTCTGCACTACTCCATATAAGCTAGCGCCCATTGAAGCTATACCCACCACGCGACCAGCAAAGACACTGAGTTCAAGTTTAAGTCCCATACCCACAGCAACAGAAGATGCCGTCGCTAATGTGAAGCCTACTCTGGAAAGAGAGCTAGCAGCAATGTGAACATTCACTGCCATTAGCATCTTTTTGATATGTTCCAATTGACTCGATGTTTTGTGTTTAAATATTTCCTCAAAATATACTTTGAGCATTTCATAAACAACATCTCTATGTTGCAACAGATGCGCAACGCCGTATGCAAACCGTACATCTTCTTCCCGTTGCTTTTTACAGACATCCTGATATTCATCCGTAAAACACGACGCGTAATAAAGCGCTCGCGTTGCGCCCGCCCCGATTGTTTCAATTTGGTTAGCTACCGCATCCCTTACGCCCGCGACGGCATGGTCCAGTTTCGTTGCAAGAATTTTATTGGACTGCAAATAGCTGATGGTATCATTCCTGTAATACATATTCGTTCCTTGCCATGAATTACGTCCTGTTAAAAGTGTAAGCCCTGATCTGAATTCGGGTAAAGGGAGAGTAAGCCTACTCGTTGAGATCGGGATCGGAGTTTATACAGATAAAAATTCAGCTTAATCAACATACACATGACAAACGCAGAACACAGGAAATAACCCTGCCCATAAACATTTAATGAAATGGTGTTGAAAGCATTGATGCCATCAATGTGCATTTATTTGGTACAGTTGCGTATATTTTAAACATAGAAATGTAAATTTACGTTTTCATGTATGACATCTGAAACACTTTTGGAAATTATTAGAAATTCAATTAATGCATTTTGAATCACTATCCTCGTCTTGTTCAGTTTACGTTTAGAAAAAAAATTAAACTTTTTCTAAACGCCAAAACATTACGGGTTGACGCCGCGGTAAACCAACCTTTCATCAACACCAAAAGATAAATTCATTAACAAAATCAGCATAAAACCGCGCTACACATCACATTTGCAGTCATAAACATCGCTTGTTAAGGTGTCCTCAGATTAATTTGATGACGAGGAAACACTCATGAAAAAGCTTAACGTTCTTATCCTTTCCGCGCTAACCGTTGTATCTGGCTCCGCACTGGCAATGGGTGGCAGCATCGAACAGGGTAAAAACTTTACCAACCTGAATGTGGAAATGGGCAAATCGACTTCTGGCCTGTACACCGAAGGTAGCTGGTTGAAAAACACCGATGACGGTACCACTACCGGTGGCGTGGGCGCAGGTTACAACGTTGAAGTTGGCCCGGTGATGCTGAACGCAGGAGCGAAAGCCCTCTACGTGGGCCCGAAAAAAGGCGATAACGGCGTGGCATTCCCAATCGGTGGCGGCGTGAGTGTTGCCCTGACCGACAGCATTAACGTGTTCGGTGAAGGTTATGTGGCACCAGACGGCCTGAACAACAGCGTGAAAAACTACGTTGAAGCTAACGGCGGCGTAAGCTGGAGCCCAATCAAGCCAGTGACGCTGAAAGTGGGTTACCGCCACGTGAGCGTTGACGGCAAAGACGGTCGTCCAAACCACACGCTGGTTGACGGCGCCTACTTCGGCGGCGGCGTGAGCTTCTAAGGCTCCCGTTAGCGAAAAAAAAACCTGCCAACTGGCAGGTTTTTTTATTGTGGCATTTACTTACGCACGACCACCAGCTTCTGGTTCACAAACTCTTTGATCCCCAAATCCGACAGTTCACGTCCATAGCCCGAACGCTTCACGCCGCCGAAAGGTAGCTCGGCTGCGGTATCGGTTAGCCAGTTGATGTAGACCATGCCGGTCTCAATGCGCGACGCCATTTTTTTCGCCCGCTCGATATCCTGGCTGAAGACCGCTCCGCCCAAACCGTAGTGCGAGTCATTCGCCAGCGCAACCGCCTCATCGTCACTTTTCACCACGTAGACCTGCGCTACCGGGCCGAAGAACTCTTCGAAATAGGCCGGGTTGTCACGCGAGATATTTGTCAGGATCGTCGGCTCAAAGAAGCTGCCGTCACGCTGAGCCGGTTTGCCGCCGTGGTGAAGTTTCGCGCCGTTTTTTACCGCCTCATTGACCTGTTTGGTCAGCGTCTCAAGGGCATCTTTAGAGGACAACGGCCCAAGCGTGGTGGTTTCGTCGAGCGGATCGCCCATTTTCACCTGCTTAAAGGCCTCGGTGAATTTGCTCAGGAACGCATCTGCAATTTTCTCGTGCAGGATAAAACGCTTCGCGGCAGTACAAACCTGTCCGGCATTAGCGAGTCGCGCATTTAGGCCAATTTTCACCGCTTTATCCAGGTTGGCGTCATCCAGCACCACAAACACATCGTTACCGCCCAGTTCCAGGGTCGATTTTTTAATGTGCTTAGCCGCCTGCGCAGCAACCGCGCTGCCCGCTTTTTCAGAGCCCGTCAGGGCAGCACCCTGAACGCGCGGGTCGGCGATAATGTTTGCCACCTGATCCGAGGAGATAAACAGGTTTGTCCACGCCCCTTCCGGCGCGCCCGCCTCGCGTACCAGGTGTGCAAAGGTTTCGGCGCAGTGCGGCACAATGCTGGCATGTTTGGCGATAACAGGATTACCCGCCGCCAGATTGGGTGCCAGAACGCGCATCAGCTGGTAGTAAGGGAAGTTCCACGGCTCAACGGCCATTAATACGCCGATAGGATGATGCTCCACCCAAGCCTCGCCCAGTTCAGAGTGGTACTTCACCGGTGCGAGAAACTGTTTCGCGTTATCGGCGTAGTAACGGGCGATTTTCGCGCACAGCTTCACCTCACCGCGGCTTTGTTCAATGAGCTTACCCATCTCCTGGCTGGCTATTTTTGCCAGATCCTCCACGCGCTCGTCGATAAGATCGGCAAGCTTATGCAGCACGGTCAGGCGTTGCTCAATATCGCCTTTCGCCCAGTCTGAGTGATAAAGCGCGTCGGCCGCCTTCAGCGCTGCTTCAACGTCTGCGTCAGTGTGTGAAGGGTATTCTTTGATGAGCTGGTTAGTGGCAGGATTTACTGTCTGGTAAGCCATTTCGAATCTCCATTAATTACCGCATAGGGTAATAATGGTAGTCAATATGACTGAATACAGGCGTAAAGTTGGGTATATCCGGACGTTTCTGATGCGATAATTGCCCCCGCGAATGTTAGCCGGGGGCAGTGCGCCGTTAGCGATTCACCTGCAGCACTTCCTGCGATTCTTTATTTGCATCAACCTCTTGCACCGTCAGCCACAGCGGTTTTTTGCCAAAGGTTTCATACATTTTCAGCTGATCGTCATAGTGCTTATCGGTCTTGCCGTCCGGTGCGATAAACCCGCTCTGACCGGGTGCCACTACGTCCCAGGCGAGAACCGGGCTTTTTCCCGACGACGGCGAGAAGACAATCATGTCATTTTCGGTACCACGGTTTTGGTATTCCGCCTGGTGCCGCGCCTCTTCCGCTGCCGCCTGAGGCACGCCGAAGAAGTTGTTCGCCCGGAAGGTCAGCGCCATCGCCGGGGTCTTCCATTGCGTCACGTCCTTGCCATAGCGTGCTGATAGCGTCTGCCAGGCCTCATCAAGCGCCGCCAACACCACCTCTTGCTGCGGCTGACCACCAAACAGATTAACAACCTGCGGGATCGGGGATTTATCGCCCTGCAACGCCTCGTACAGAATTTTTGCCCCAACGCTGATATTCAGCGAACCGGTTGGGCCATCCTGGGTTGTTTCATAGCCGCTGGCGCTGTACCACTTGCCAAACGGCTCTGGGACTGCTGCCACAACCGTGCGTTTTAGCATGCTGGTCAGCCAGGCGTTGAGAATGGCAGATCCCGGCTGTTGATAGGTTTTACCGTCCTCATTGAGCAAATTGGTGCCGTCCCAGGCCGATAATTGATCCACCATCTGACGACGCGGATCGTTCACCGGCAGCGTGACCGTAGCGGCCTGCAGTGCGGGCAAGGAGAGTCTGCGGTTAAGATCCTGACGGCTGGTTTTACGGATAACATCCCAGGCCTCGTCGGCCGTGAAGCGCGGCTGTTTATCGAGGATCCTGTCAATTTCGGTCACGCGATCCGCCCCGCCCCACAGGAAGGCAAACAGATCCGAGGCCGGATAATCCTGCTGCGGCGAGTTGTTCCAGTTGGCGATATAGCCCGATTTAGGGTTATAAACTTTGGGATTCATATCGAAAGGCAACAGCCCTTTCCAGTCCCATTTTCCGGTACCGGGAACGGGAAGACGCGGATCGTGGCCCGGCTGGCGATCCGGGTAGGCACCAGTATGAACGTAACCAATATTGCCGTTAATATCCGCATAGTACCAGTTGATCGTCAGCGCCTGTTTTGCCGCCTGCTGCGTCCACTCCTGCCAGTTTTTGGCCTTCATCTGGTGAGTCCACGCCAGCAGGGATGCCACCTCTTTGCCGTCCCACGCGCGAGACTTCGCATACGCCGTCTGGGTTGCAGGATCGGTCTTGATCACGTTGCCGTGCAGCGTGCGCCAGACCGTGAACGTCTGCGGCTGACCGTCTTTAACCGCAATGGTCTCCTCACGGCTCAGCATTTTCACCCATTCGCCGTTATGCTGGTAATAGCCCGGTTTTTTATCTGATATTTTTTCGGCAAAAATGTCGACATCGTCGCCGAAACCTGCGGTTGAACCCCATGAAATCGCGCCGTTATGGCCGAAGACTAACCCCGGATAGGCGAACGGGGTATTGCCGGTCACATCATAGCCCGCGCCGTGCAGGCCAATCCCGTAGGTATAAGCCGGAGCATACCAACCAAACTGTGGGCCATTGACCATAATCGCCTTCGCATCCTGCGCTTTGCTTTTGCCAATCACCCACATATTGCTGGTGGTAGGGTAACCCGCCAGACCGTTAGCACCGCTCAGCGCAAACTGCGCGGCGATGGTTTCCCGGTTCTGCCCCGCGTTGAGCGCCAGAAGCGCGCCGTCGGCCCCTTTGGCCGGTCTGTCGAGCATCGGTGCGGGCAAGTCGTAACGAGGAAGCAGGGCCGCCGTTTGCGTCTCTTTGAGATCAAATTTGACTGGATAGTGACTCTCTTGCGCTGCAATCGTCGTAGGCGCAGAGGGATTAACCAGCCATTTCAACTGGTTAAACATCCCCATGCCTTTCTGCTCGCCGTATTTATCTTTTAACGACGTCAGCAGCGCCAGGTTGTCTATTTCGCTGGTGCTGTCTGAGAAACGGTTTGCCATCGTGCCGACAAACACCATCGCCACATCAAACGGCTCCCAGCGTTTTGGGGTAAAACCGAAGGTCGTAAACTGTTTAGGTAAGAGCGTGCCGGGGTTCGCATTCACCTTGTCTATCCAGGCGTTCATCCCGTCGGCATAGCCCTGTAAAATGGCTTTCTCCTCCCCCGGCAGCGCGGCGATCTGCGCACGAATAGAATCCGGCCAGTAGTTCTGACGGATATCCTTATCAAAGCTGACGAATTTTTTCCCGAGCACTTCGGAGACGGTTCCCTGTGTACTCCGGCGCGCCATCTCCATCTGGAACAGCCTGTCCTGGGCAACCACATAGCCATAGCCGTAAAACAGCCGGTAGGTATCATCAGCGTAAATATGCGGCATGCCGTATTCATCACGAACAATTTTGACCTCTGTCGACGCACGTTCAGCCAGCGCGGACAGGCTCCAGGAACAGAGCAGGGAAGCAGCAATACAGTTCACGATCATACGATTTCTGTTTTTCATTGTATCCTCTTGCAGGTGTATGACTTGCGAGTTGATACTAGCAACAGAGCGGTTAATATCTATTCAGTGAAAATGATTTCAGTACGAACTGTGAGTCTGATAGCTAATTATTGATACGGTTAATGATTAAATGTGATCTTAAACGAATCACTTTATCCTGTTGCTTATCTCTCACTCTCGTATAAAACAAAGTGCGGTGGCGTTTCTGAAGTGAGTAATTCAACGTCAAGGGCAGCCTGGCTGCCCTGGCCGCTTATTTCTTATTGCGATCTCGCAACATCGCCTCACGCAAAATAGCATTGAGACGCGTCTGATATCCTTTTCCAGGCCGTTTTAGCCACTCCATAACATCTGCATCAATTCGCACTGACGCCTGGGTTTTTAAAGGTCGATAGAATTTGCCCCTTACCGCCTCTGACCAATGGACATCATCTGTTGCAGGTATATCACTATAATCAATGCCATGATCTGGTTTCTCAGCCAGCGTTTTGAGCTCAGTTTCACGGCGAAGGCTGACTTCTCCTGCGCTGCCACGTTTATGCTTAACGATGCTCATAACGGCTCCTCTCTTTACGGTCAGCCTGCGCGCGCTAATGATGCGTATGATTTCATCCCCGTTTTCATAACGAATTCCATGCTTTTGCAGGTTACTCTTCGCTTTGCTGCTATCCCACTCATACTCCATTGGCATAGTGCACCCATCCATGATTGTATATACAAAAAAGCATATACAATATGAGCACAATTCAGCCGTAGGGTGCAGAAACGGCATTCAATTCCTGAAGGCGTATTCCAGAATAAACGGGCTAACCGCTCCCCACCTTTGCACTTCACCGCCACAACCCTCTATCCTTAACCTATGGAAAAACATGCTGAACTTAAACGCGCCAAGCTGCTGGCGCTGTCGTTGCTGCTGATTGCCGCCGTGACGTTTACCACTACCCTCTTCCTGCCACAGACCTTCTGGGTACGCGGAGCAAAGGCCATTGCCGAGGCGGCGATGGTGGGTGCGCTGGCAGACTGGTTTGCCGTCGTCGCCCTGTTCCGCCGGGTGCCGATTCCCTTTATCTCACGTCACACGGCGATTATTCCGCGCAACAAAGACCGGATTGGCGACAATCTTGGCCAGTTCGTGCAGGAAAAGTTTCTTGATACGCAATCGCTGGTCGCGCTAATCCGCCGCTACGAGCCGGCGCAGATGATCGGTACCTGGTTCAGCCAGCCCGACAACGCCCGGCGTGTAGGACAGTATCTGATTCAGGTAATGAGCGGTTTTCTGGAACTGACGGATGATGGGCGTATTCAGCGCTTGCTCAAGCGGGCGGTGCACAAGGCCATTGATAAGGTCGATTTCACCGAAACCAGCGCCGTCATGCTGGAAAGCATGACCAAAAACAACCGTCATCAGGTGCTGCTGGATGCCATCATTACCCGCCTGATTACGCTTATCCAGCGCGAAAGCACGCGGGATTTTATCGCTGACCAGATTGTCCACTGGCTGAAGACCGAGCATCCGCGCAAGGCGATGATGCTGCCCACCGAGTGGCTGGGCGACCAAAGCGCAGAGATGGTGTCGAACGCGGTCAATACCCTGCTGGATGACATCAGCCATGACCGCACGCACCAGATCCGCCAGGCGTTTGATCGCGCCACCCTGAAGCTTATCGACAATCTGAAAAACGATCCGGAGATGGCCGCCAAAGCCGAAAATATCAAGCATTACCTGAAGAATGACGAGGCGTTTAATCGCTATCTGGGAGAAATGTGGGCCGACCTGCGCCAGTGGCTAAAAAGCGATATGCACAGTGAGGATTCACGCGTGAAGCAGCGTATCGCCAGCGCCGGGCTGTGGTTTGGCGAAACGCTTACCCATGATGCCAGCCTGCGGGCGTCGCTGAACGAACATCTGGAACAGGCCGCCCAGCGCATGGCGCCGGATTTTGCCGCGTTCCTGACTCGCCATATCAGCGACACGGTGAAAAGCTGGGACGCCAAAGATATGTCGCGGCAGATTGAGCTGAACATCGGTAAAGATCTGCAGTTCATCCGCGTCAACGGCACGCTGGTAGGCGGAACGATTGGCCTGATCCTGTTCCTGTTATCCCAGCTCCCCGCCCTGCTTGCACACTACTCCTTCTTTGGCGGCGCGATGACGTAGCGCGTCGCATCAAACTGATTGAGGATCAGGTGCATCAGGAAGACCATGGTTAGGGTTACCACCAGCGCAAAGGTGACGGAGGTAATGCGGTAGAGATCGCTGAACACCAGATCGCTGTCCGGGTGCATGTTCTGGCCGAACATAATGCCAATGGTGGTGATGCTGGCAAAGCCGACGCCTGCGCCCACTTTTTCCATCACGTGCAGACGTGCACCAAACCCCAGGCCCAGGCCAATCAGCGGCATCATTAACAGCATATGGCTGCTATGATCGTAGAGAACGAGCTGCACCACCAGAATGTAGAGACACCCGAGCACCACGCCGACCACGCGCCAGATCGAGCTCATCACCGAGCCGCGATAGTGCATCGGAAACAGGATCAAAATCCCCGCCATCAGCGCCGAGAGCGAATCACTCAAATCGCTTAGCTGGAAGACCACAAAAATCATCGTGGCCACGGAGCCAGACAGCAGCGATTCGTGACGCACGCGCGCATCGTCTTTTTCAATCAGCGGTGGCGGCTTACGCGGTTCAACGTCAGGCAGCAAATAGTTCATCAGGGCGCTTAGGCACACCGCCATCACGCTGGCTTCGATGTTGGAAAACAGCAGCGTGTGCCAGTTGGTGGTGGGATAGCTCATAAAGTTGAGCATCACGCTCTGGCACACCACGCCCATCGATCCGAACAGGAACAGCGGCCCCTTGCTCATAAAGCGAAAACGCATGACGTACAGGGCAAATACCACCAGCGTCATGATCGGCGGCCATTGCGACAGATAACCGATGATAATCACCATTTCGACGCAGTTTAGCGAAGCGCTGAAGATAAACTGCTTCGCCACATGGCGGTTAAACACCGGCACCAGCGACAGCAGCATGATCGGGTAGACCACGAAAAATACGCCGTAGCTGGTGTTATAAAAGCTCGAGATGCTAAGCGCGATCATCCCGGCAAAGACGATACGCAGGGTCTGGCGAAAATCATTTGCCGTGTAGACGATGTTACCGTGCGGGGTAAAGACCCGCGCCAGGGTACTAATAGACATAGTGAAGCAGGCTCACCAGGTGGATCTGCATACCGGAGAAGAAGCGCGCAAACGGCCCTTCGCTGTTATAGAGCTGCACGGTGGCACGCGCCCCCGTCGGCAGGTGCTTCGGCAACGCCTCATCCAGCGCCACGTGAATGCGCATGCGCTGCGCGTCACGTACCCAGCGGTTGGAGGTTTCCGGTTCAGACAGCTCGCCGTTTACCGCTTCCTGTCCGGCAAGAATACCCGCATCGCTGCTGGTCACGTGGGCACGGAAAACGTGTCCGGGAAAGGCATCAAACACCACCGCCGCGTCGGTTCCCTGATGGGTATGACGCAGGCTCTTCTCGCGAAAATCCGCCACGATATCGATCTGGTTATTCACCAGCGCCAGCGAAGCCGAGCCGGACGAGGCATAGAAGCCGGGGCTAAGCTGCAGGTTACTCACCGTACCGTCTGCTTCAGCGTAGACCTTCGTCCAGCCAAGGTTCAGTTCTGCTTCATCCAGCGCATTACGGTATTTTTGCAGCGTGACGTTGCGGTGTTCATCGCGCTCGCCGCGCTGAATGCGCAGGTTATGGATGTTCGCCTGCAGGGCGCTGACGGACTGCTCGCTGCTCTGCCAGGTCGTGCGGACTTTATCCAGATCGGACTGGGAGACGTTCTGTAAGGTGCTCAGCTTCTGGTAACGGTCAAAGGTGACTTTGTCGTTACGCGCCGTCAGCAGCGCCGTTTTCAGGCTGGCCTGGGCGGAAGCGATCTGCGCATCCAGCTGCTCGTTAGAAAGACGGGCCTGCTCGAGCGCGATTTGCGCCGCTTCGACCTTATTGCGAAACGGCGTGTCGTCCAGCTCAAACAGCAGATCGCCCTTCTTGACCTGGCTATTATTGTGCACATGGACGGCCGCCACATAGCCGGAGACGCGCGCAGAAACCGGCGTCACCACGCGCATCACGGTGGAGTCCGGTGTCAGCGGGATCCAGATGTCCGCGACGATAAAGTAGACAAACATCAGCAGGAAAGAGGCAATACTTACCCTTACCCAGCGGGCAAACTTTTGTTCAGGAGTCATTATTTTTCGATCTTGTTATCTTCTTCGCGGATTGTCCGCAAATTGCAGGCGATTTGATTCAACGTGGCGCTGAAAATCTCGATATGTTCCGGCGCGATATTTTGCGATACGCGCGCCTGAAATGTCTCGATGACCCGGGTAAGCGTCTTCAGGACAGCGTTCCCCTCGGGCGTCAGCGTTAACAGACGGATGCGCTTGTCATAAGGCGAGACGGTGCGCAGCAGGTAGCCCTGCTTTTCAAGCTGGGTCAGCGTGCGCATCAGCGGGGGCAGTTCGATACCCTGAACCTCCGCCAGCTCACTCACCGAGACGTTTTCCCCAAGCTGTTGAAGCTGCATCATTACCGTCCAGCTCGACTGGGTTAAGCCGGTATCAAGAATGGCGTCATCAATCACCGCACGCCACTGGCGTACGACCATCGCCATCCGCATGCCCATCGGCCTGCGGCTAAACAGCGCGTCTTCACTCATGGGGGATCCTCTCGTAGTACGCCGGCAGAATAATAGTTATCAGGGTAAGTATCAAGAAACGAGAGTCAAAAGAGCAGGAATTGTGAAAGAGACATGCTCCCTCTCCCGGTGGGAGAGGGTTGGGGTGAGGGCATCAGCCCGCAGAGGGTTTTAACGACTAAAATGCCTGGTAATAGCGCGTCTCCCGGAGGTTGTTATCACCACCTCCCGAAACCCCGCCATCCGCTGGATCCATCCTTTGCTTTCCAGATGTATGAGTAAAGCAGCCCCCGCCTCCCCACCCAGATGAAAGCGCCGCTCACTCCAGTCCTGGCACGCGCAGCAGGCCTTACGACGCGGGTGTGTACTCAATGGGATCCCAAACGTCAGGAACTGCTCGCGGCCGTAAAGGGTTAACGCCACGCCATCGCTTTCCAGCCACCCTTCCGCCTGCATAAAATCGTAGATCTGTACCGCGACCGAACCTGCCAGATGGTCATAGCAGGTTCGGGCTTCGCGCATTGATTTCGGTGCGGAGGTTTCCGGTGGCGCAATGCGGCTCCAGGACAGCCCCATCATCTGTTCCACCAGCTCCGCCACATCATGGCCCGCCAGGCGATAGTAGCGATGCCGGCCTTGTGACAAACAGGTGATGAACCTCCCTTCCACCAGCCGGGCGAGGTGCCCACTGGCCGTAGAAGGGGCCACATCTGCCGCCGCGCCCAGCTCGGTGGCCGTCCACGCCCGTCCGTCCATCAGGGCACAGAGCATTTTCACGCGCGAGGGATCGGCCATCGCCGCGGCGACTGCCGCGATGGACAGTTCCAGCGCGTCACTGTTATCAGGTGGAAAACGCGTCTTTAACATACATGGCCCTGGGCTCGGCGATCTTTGCCGCCAGCTTATCATCATCCGTGAGCAGAATAAGGTGATTCGCGTGGTCGCTGTACTGGGTAAGGATAGACACTCCCTTTGCGGCCAGTGCTGCCGCTATTTCTCCCCCCTCCAGACCAATGCCATTGCACCCCAAAAGTTGTCCAAAGCGCGCCAGTTCTCCGGGAGTATCGTTAAATATCACCTGTACGTCATACATCGGCATGGCCTCCCGTTTCAGACGCGTATTCCCGCACGACCTGTGCAACCCGAATGCGGTAACAGGAAAAAATCGACGCCCGCCCCTCGGCCTGCGCAGCCTGATGAAAAATGTTTTGCTTCCAGTGGCGGATAGCCTTCTCATCCCGCCACCAGGAGAGGGAGAGAATTTTGCCGTCGGTCGTCAGGCTCTGGAACCGTTCGATATCGATAAAACCGTCGATATCCGCCAGCAGGGGTTTGAGTTCAGCGGCCAGCTGCAAGTAACGCGCCTGATGGGCCGGCTCGGCTTTGGCTTCGAAAAGGACTGCGATCATGATTGTCTCTCCGTTGTGATGTTCTGGAGAGCATGCAGGGAAAAGCGTGATCATACTTCGGTGAAGAGCGAAGTGTTTTTTGCCTCTCTTCAGAGAGAGAGGCAAAAAAACGGTTACCCAAGAATCGACTTCGGCTCCATAAATGCGCGAATACCCCACTCGCCCATCTCGCGCCCTACGCCGGAGTGCTTAAATCCGCCGAACGGCGCTTTCGGTTCATGGGCCAGCGTATTCACCAGTACCCGACCGGAGACAATCTGCTGCGCCACGCGATGAGCGCGGCCAACATCGCTACCCAGCACCATTGCGCTGAGACCGTATTCCGTGTCATTGGCAATAGCGACAGCCTCCGCCTCGTCGCGATAAGGGATCGCACACAGCACCGGGCCAAAAATCTCCTCACGGGCAATCGCCATCTGATTATTCACGTCGGTAAACAGCGTCGGGCGCACGAACCAGCCGTCCCGCGCCCCCTCCGGTCGCCCTTCGCCGCCCGCCAGCAGGCGCGCGCCCTCTTCAGCGCCTTTGCGGATATAGCCCTGCACCCGCTGCCACTGTTTTGCGCTGACCATCGGGCCGACGTCCGTTGCGTTATCGCGCGGATCGCCAGATTTCACTGCCGCCACGGCCTGTGCCAGCGCCGTTTCGATTTCGGCTTTACGCGAGAGCGGCACCAGAATACGCGTACCCGCGACGCACGCCTGCCCGCTGTTCATAAATCCGGCCTGAATAACCAGTGGGATCGCCTGCGCCAGGTCGACGTCATCAAGCAGGATCGTCGGTGATTTACCGCCTAACTCCAGCGTTACACGCTTAAATGTCTCCGCGGCGTTACGCAGGATCGCCTTGCCGGTCTGCGTCGAACCGGTAAATGAAATTTTGGCCACGTCAGGGTGACGGCTAATCGTCTCGCCAACCGTATCACCGCGCCCCGTGACGATATTCACCACGCCCGGCGGCAGTTCTGCATCACGCAGTGCCTCGGTCACAATCTGCGTTTGCAGCGCGCTCATTTCGCTTGGCTTGATGACCGCCGTACAGCCTGCCGCCAGCGCCGCCGCCAGTTTGCCGCAGATAAAACCCGCGTCGCTGTTCCACGGCGTGATAAGCCCGGCAACGCCCAGAGGCACCATTTGCACCGTGGCAGCACCGGCAGCGCTCGTGAATTCAAACGCCTGCAGCGCCGCTATCGCCTGGGCAATCACCTCCGCCGGGTAGCTGGCCATCCACGCCGAACGGGCTGCGGGTGCGCCATACTCCTCAATAATGGCCTCCAGCAGATCGTCATGACGGGCCACTACGGCGGCGTGCATACGCGTCAGCGCCGCAATACGCTCCGGCGTTGTCGTCCGCGACCACGCCGGAAAAGCCGCTTTGGCGGCAGCAATCGCGCGCGCGGCGTCAACCTCATCGGCGAGCCGTACCTGCCCTATCACCTGCGCCGTTGCCGGGTTGTACAAATCAAAATGTTCCGTGCCGTTCGGGGTAACAAACTCGCCGTTAATAAAGATCTGTTCGATGTGGTACATAACACCCTCCTCTGCCTGTATGCGCACAGTCTGGCACGGCTTCTCCATTGCGATAATCCACGCTATGCTGCAAGGGTTGTTTCGATTTTCAGGATAATCAATGCATCGTTCAGGTCTGACAGAACTGGAAGTGGTCATGGCAGTGGTGCGCCGCGGCAGTTTTCGCGGCGCAGCACAGGAGCTGGGCATGTCCGCTACGGCAGTGAGTAACGCCATCGCCGGGCTGGAGAGCCGTCTGGAAACTCGCCTCTTTAACCGTACCACCCGCAGCGTGGGGCTCACCGACGCCGGGCAGCGCTATGTGGCGCGTATAGGCCCGGCATTGCAGGAAATTCGCCAGGCCGGTGAAGAGATCCACAGCGACACCGGAGAACCCGCCGGCACGCTGCGCCTGAACGTGCCGAACAACATCGGTACCCTGTTTCTGGATCGGCTGCTGATCGACTTTATGATCCGTTACCCGAAAATGCGCGTGGAGACGGTCAGCGAAGCGCGGATGATCGACATCGTCGCCGAAGGCTACGACGCCGGGATCCGTCTGCAAGAATCCGTGCCGCAGGACATGATCGCCGTGCCATTGACCGATGAGATCCGCCAGCTTGTCACCGCCACGCCGGACTATTTTGCCCGTCACGGTATCCCGCAAACGCCGGAAGATCTGCTTCTACATCAGGGGATCGGCATGCGGATGGCCCACGGCGGGATCTATCGCTGGGAGATGGCGCGTCGCGGCGAGGAGTATGCCCTGGCGGTGCCGCCACGGTTTGCGACATCCGATCTTTTCGCCTCGATCCGGGCGGTCAAAGCCGGGTTAGGGGTCGGTTTTTTACCGGAACTCTATATTCAGGATGAGCTGGAAAGTGGGGAACTGGTGAGCGTCCTAAACGACTGGACGCAGCCCTTTGCCGGGCTGCGCCTATACTACCCTGGCCATCGCCACGTCCCACCGGGACTGCGGGCGCTGGTGGCGATGATCCGCGAGCGCGGAATTATTCCAGGTTAGCCTTATTCAGCCCGTAAGCCACGTCCAGCGAGCCAGGCTCCATGCGGGAGGTGATGCCCAGGCGGTTCCAGGCGTTGATCGCCACGATGGCGAAGTTCAGCTCTGAAATTTCCACGTCCGAGAAGTGCTCCGCCACGCTGCGGTACAGCGCATCGCTCACGCCGTGAACGCCAATTTGCGTCAGCGCTTCCGTGAACGCCAGCGCCGCTTTTTCACGGGCGCTGAACAGCGGGGACTCGCGCCAGGCCGCCAGATGGTACAGGCGCAGCTCACGCTCACCGGCAATTTTCGCCTCTTTCGAGTGCATATCCAGACAGAAGGTACAGCCGTTCAGCTGCGAAACACGAATGTCGATCAGGTGTTTAAGCGCCGGGTCGATGGAGGTTTTCGCCACTTCCATGCTCAGGGCGGACAGCGCGTTGGCAAGTGCAGGTGTCGCTTTATGGTGGTTTACGCGGGTGCTCATTGTCTTTCCTCTTTTGTATGCGGCATATGTCATGCGATGGGGTAAATGTAGCCGGAATATGACATAGTAATAAGACACAAAAAGCGTGAAACGAGGTAGGACATGAAGCCAGGCTATCACGATATCTATGCCCGCTATCGCGACAACATTACGCGCGGCGTACTTAAGCCCGGCGACAAAGTCCCTGCCATTCGCGTGCTGGCTGAAGAGCTGAAGGTGGCGCGCAAAACGGTCGAAACGGCGTATGCCATTCTGACGGGCGAAGGGTATCTGGTAAGCCAGGGCGCGCGCGGCACGCGGGTGAACCCGGATCTCCTTCTCCCCGCGACAAACGCCCCCGCGGAGCAGACTACCGGCACGCTGCCGGAATCACTGATTAGCCAGCGCGAACGCACCGGATTTTTACGCGCGGGCATTCCGTCTCTCGACGGGTTCCCCTATAAAAAATGGCTGCTTCTCGCAGGCCAGGCAACGCGTTCCATGCGCCAGGAGGAGATGCTCAACTCGCCGGTGCTGGGCTGGTATCCGCTGCGCGAAGCGATTGCCCGCTATCTCAATATCTCGCGCGGCTTGTCCTGCACCGCCGAACAGGTGCTGATCACCAGCGGCTACAGCGCCAGCCTGCGCCTGATCCTCGATACCCTTGCCAGCCGCAGCGACAAAGTGGTGTTTGAAGATCCGGGCTATTTTATGGGCCAGCAGCTGCTCAAGCGGATCGTCCCACGGCTGCACACGGTGCCCGTCGATCGTTCCGGAATCGATACCGAATACCTGCTGCGTAACCACCGCGATGCGCGCTTTGCCATTGTAACGCCATCGCACCAAAGCCCGCTGGCCGTCACCCTTTCGCTGCCGCGCAAACAGCAGCTCCTCGACTGGGCTTCACAAAGCGAGGCGTGGATTATCGAGGATGATTACGACGGGGAATTCCACTACACCCGCAAGGTACTGCCGTCGCTCAAAAGCCTCGACCAACACGATCGGGTGATCTTTATGGGCACCTTCAGTAAAACCATTATGCCGTCGCTGCGGATGGGGTACGTCGTCATGCCCGCCAGCACGATTGGCGCGTTTACCGACTGCGCGGACATTGTCACCAGCGGTCAACCGGTGTTGACGCAAAAGATCCTCACCGCGTTTCTCAATGAAGGGCATTTTTTCCGTCATCTCAAGAAAATGCGTGCCTTGTACCAGACCCGCCGCGACTGGATGATTGCCGCCCTTCACGAGGTGTATGGCGATCTGTTCTTTACCGAGCAAAATGACGGCGGGATGCACATCGTGGCCTTTCTGGCGAAAGGCAGTTCGGACCGCGAGATCGCCCGCTGCTGGCAGGCGCAGCAGCTGCAGGTGAATGCGCTTTCAGAGTGGTACCGCGGCTCGGGTAAACGCTACGGGCTGGTGATGGGCTATAACAACGTGCGTACGTATCAGGAGGCGCTGGATTTGCTGGAAAGGCCAAAGCAGCAGACCCTGGAACTGTTAGGCTGAAAATGCCGGGTGACGGCTGCGCGTTACCCGGCCTGTGAATCAAATCTCATTGCGGGACAACCCCACGTCCTTCAGCTGCTCGTCGCTCATCTGGCTTAAAATCCGACGGGTACGGTTGATGCGATACCAGTTGCGGATCGTTTTTACGATCCAGACAAAGGCGATAAACGGACGTGCTGAACGGTTCTCATTGAATTCCATGATGCTCTCCTCGCTGTGCCATTGCGGATATCATCCTGGAAATCAGCCCGTGCAATACAGACTCAAAAACAACTTTTGTTTAACATACAGATCCGCTAAAACAGTATCTGCATGCCGTTTTTTGCGGCAATCTGTACTGGTTTTATTATCTGTATGGTGAAAACAAAGGATACAGCATGACGCGCTACCAACATCTGGCCAATCTTCTGGCGGAACGCATTGAACAAGGGCTGTATCGCAGCGGTGAACGTTTGCCGTCGGTGCGTACGCTAAGCCAGGAGCATGGCGTCAGCATCAGCACCATACAGCAGGCTTATCAAATCCTCGAAAACCTGCAGCTGATCACGCCTCAGCCGCGTTCCGGCTATTTTGTCTCGCAGCGTAAAGCGCAGCCTCCCGTTCCCGCCATGACGCGCCCGGTGCAGCGCCCGGTAGATGTCACCCAGTGGGATGAAGTAATGATGCTGCTGGATGCGCGCGCCGACAAAGAGATGATCTCATTCGGCGGCGGTTCGCCGGATATCTCCCAGCCAAGCCTGAAACCCCTGTGGCGCGAGATGAGCCGCATTGCCCAGCACAACCCGAGCGAGATGTTGAGCTATGACGTTCTCGACGGGCGGCTTGAGCTGCGCGAGCAGATCGCCCGCCTGATGCTGGACGGTGGCTCTACCGTCGCGGCGAACGAAATTGTCATCACCAACGGCTGCCACGGCGCGCTGGCGATTGCCCTGCTCTCCGTGTGTAAACCGGGGGATATTGTGGCGGTCGAATCGCCGTCGTTTCACGGCACCATGCAGATGCTGCGCGGGTTTGATATCAAGGCAATTGAGATCCCAACCGATCCTGAAACCGGGATCAGCATTGAAGCCTTAGAGCTGGCGCTGGAGCAATGGCCGATCAAGGCGGTGATCCTCGTGCCCAACTGCAACAATCCGCTCGGGTTTATCATGCCGGAAGCGCGTAAGAAACAGGTGCTGGCGCTGGCCCAGCGGCACGATATCGTGATTGTCGAGGATGATATTTACGGCGAACTGGCGGCGGAGTACCCGCGCCCGCGCACCATTCACTCCATGGATATCGATGGGCGCGTCATTCTGTGCAGCTCGTTTACCAAAACCGTCGCGCCGGGGCTGCGCGTGGGCTGGATTGTGCCAGGGCGCTATTACGACCGGGTGATGCACATGAAGTATGCCGCGGGCGGATTTAACGTACCGGGCACGCAGATGGCGGTGGCGGCGTTTATCCGCGACGGTCATTACCATCGTCATGTCCGGCGTATGCGGCAGATTTATCAGCAAAATATGGAAACCTATACCTGCTGGGTACGGCAATTTTTTCCGGCGGGGATTTGCGTGACGCGCCCGCAGGGAAGTTTTCTGCTGTGGATTGAGCTGCCGGAGAAAGTGGACATGGTGTGCGTGAGCAAACAGCTTTGTCGGCTGAAGATCCAGGCCGCGGCCGGGTCGCTATTTTCTGCTTCCGGGAAGTACCGCAACTGCCTGCGCATCAACATAGCGCTACCGCCGACGGACAAAAACCGTGAGGCGTTGAAGAAGATGGGCGAGGCGATTGTGATTGCGATGGAGGAGTAGTGCGACCAGGGTCTCCCCAAAAATAGACTGCGGCAGTGAACAACCCCCTCGCCCCTCCGGAAAGAGGGTTAGGGTGAGGGGAAAGTGATCCCTCTACCCACAGGCAGAGGGAAAAACGAGAACAATGTCCTGGTTAGAACGTCCAGGAAACGCTGCCCACAACGCTGCGTTCTGCACCGAAGTAGCAGTAAGAGAGCGAGTTACAGGCCGCTACGTAGCTTTTGTCGGTCAGGTTATTGACGTTGAGCTGTGCGCTCATGCCCTTCAGCCCCACCTTCGACAGGTCATAGCCTACGACCATATCCACCAGCGTATACGACGGCAGCGTATGGGTATTCTGACGGTCGCTGGTCACGCCGTTCACATAGCGCACGCCTGAACCGACGGACAGACCGTCCAGCGGACCGGTTTTGACGTCGTAACTGAGCCAGGCGCTGGCCATATTGCGCGGCGCATAGACGGCGCGTTTTCCTTCCTCTTCCGGGCTGCTCTTCTTGTAACGAATGTCAGTATAGGTATACGCCGCCTGCAGACGAAGGCTGTCGGTCAGCTGACCAATCGCTTCCAGTTCAACACCTTCAGATTCGATTTCACCGATGGAACGGTACGGATCGGTCGGCTCCTCTTTGGTCGCGATATTCTTCTGGTTGATGCGGAACACCGAGGCACTGAACTGGCTGTTCATCCCTTCCGGCTCGAACTTCACGCCCGCTTCCCACTGTTTGCCCTTCATTGGATCCAGAATGTTGCCCTTTTCATCGGCAAAGCTGGTCGGCGTAAAGGCGGTGGAGTAGCTGACGTAGGGCGCAACACCGTTATCAAACAGGTACAGCAGCGCCGCGCGGCTGCTGAAGTTACTTTTGTCCAGATCGCTACGGGTGTGGTTGAAATTGTCGACGTTCGACACGCTCACCCGATCGTAACGGCCGCCAAGCGTTAAGCGCCAGCGGTCGAAGGACATCTGATCCTGCAGGTAGTAACCCGTCTGGCGCAGCTTGTGCTTTTCCTGGCTGTACTGGGTGATGTAGTCCGGCTTCGCGCCATAGACCGGATTGAAGGCATCAATCGGCGGGAATCCGCCGTAGTAGCCGGTCACGTTATTGGTACGATCCTGGTAATCCATGCCGATCAGCAAACGGTGGTTCACGGCCCAGGTATCGAAACTGCCGTCGATCTGGTTATCCAGGGTGATGGCATCCATCTTTTCATCGGAACCGGAGTAACCGCGGTTGAGTTCGGTTTCATTCAGCCAGCCCGCGGCATAGACCTGGTTGAGATTCACTTTGGTGTGCAGGTAACGCAATTTCTGACGCACTGACCAGCCGCTATCGAACATATGTTCAATGTTGTAGCCGACCATGTTCTGACGGCGATCGTATTTGTCGTACTCATCTTCGCCTTCAAAGAAGGTGTTGGAGATTTTCTTGCCGTAGTGCGGCACAACCGTACCCTCATACGGCAGGCCGGAGTGGCTGCCGCCCTCTGGATCGCGGTGCAGGTAGGCCATCAGATCCAGACGAGTGTTGTCGGTAATGCGCCAGGTCAGGCTCGGCATCAGCGCGTAACGCTCTTCCTTCAGCGGGCCGAACTGGGAATCCGCGTACCGGGTCATCCCGCTCAGACGCACGGCGACGCGGTCGTTATCGTCGACCGGCCCGGTGACGTCAAACATTGCCCCGCGCTGATTGTTGTTCCCGGCAAAGAGCTTAACTTCCCCGCCCGGATCAAACGACGGTTTGCGGGAGGTGAGCGCGACAATGCCGCCCGGCGATGAACGACCATACAGCACGGAGGCCGGGCCGCGAACGACCTCGATATTTTCCAGGAACCACGGGTCGACCACCAGCGAGCTGTGGGAGTTGGTGTCCCCCATCATCTTCAGGCCATCGAGGTAGACGTTATCCAGGCTGCCATCGGAGAAGCCGCGCAGCACGATATAGTCGAAGCGGTTGGACGCACCAATCTGGTTGCTGTAAACGCCAGGGGTATAGCTCACCGCCTGGCGCACGCTGATTGCGCCCTGCTCCTGGAACTGCTCGCGGGTCACAATGGAAACCGACTGGGGGGTTTCAATATCCGGCGTTGCAATCTTGGTCGCCGCAGACTGCATCTGCGAGGTGACCACCACGGTATCTGTTTTTTGGGCATCCTGCGCCAGCAAAGGAAACGCGACGCTACCAGTAACCCATCCCACCAGCAGTGCCAGACGCGATTTAGCAAACATGACCTTCTCCAAAAATATTTCTTATTGTTAATAAGAATTATTACCTTTTTGAGAGCGCAAAGGGCTATGCGCGCTGCCAGGTTACGTATGCAGGATGACAAACCGCACGGGAAGCGTTCGCAGAATGGGGAAAATTGCGTTAGCGCGTTTTGCGCACGTCGCCCGGAGACATCCCGTAGCGGCGGCGAAACGCGGTAGCGAAGTTGGTGGCATGCTGGTAGCCGCACATCCACGCCGCCTGCTGAACGCTGTGGCCGTCCAGCAGGTAACGGCGCGCCAGCGCGAGGCGACAGTCGCGCAGGTAATCAAACACCGTGGTGCCGTAGCGCTGGCGAAACTTGCTGCGCAGGCTGCTTTGGCTCATTGCCGCAAGGGCGGCCAGCTGCGCAAGGGTGTGATCTTGCTCCGGCGACTCTTCCAGCACGCGCCGCACCCGCTCCAGACGGGCATGCTCCGGCCGACTCGGGCCGTTTTGCTGGCACTGATTGAGGCCATGCCCCAATAGCTGGTACATCAGCCCCTCCAGCAACAGCTTGCGGGAGAGCGCGCTAAGCCTCTGCTGCTGCGCATGCTGAATGCCGGACAACACAAACCCGGGCACCTGCCAGACGAACGTGGGAGCGCTCAGGCACTCCCACTCCTGCAGCAGCGACTCCAGCAGGCTCTCGCGCCGGGTATCGCCGGGATAAACACCAAACGAGAGCGTTTTCAGGGTGCTGTCAGCATCGTGACGGGCGCACATCACCTGCTCTTCGCTCAGACGGGAGCTGAACGCCATACCGGATCGCACCACGTATTCGTTGCCGCATAGCATAAGCGTCACGCACCCTTCCAGTACCACCAGCATGTACAGCGGGCTGTTGTGGCGAGACGTAGTTTCATAGGGCTGTAACACCCGCACGTCGGAGTGGGTCAGCGAAATGCCTGACGACAGCGTCATCTCTTCCACATCGCCGTGAAGCACGGGGCTGCTGGTAGCAGCGGCATCTTTCAGCTGGGGAAAGCGGTAATCAATACCGTAACGCTCACCAAAGCCAATAAAGTCTTCCACGCAGAAGAGGCGCTTGGTTGACGAATTGACGTGCGTTGAGTGAGTCATAGTGGCGTTTGCGTGGGAAATGAATGAGAAACATTACCATTACGGCGGCGCAAACGCTACGCCGCCGCAGGGTTAAGGCGAGGAATTACTCGTCGAAGAACCAGTATCCCTGGTTAATCAGGCCGGTAAGTTCCTCAATAAACGCCGGATTATTCAGCGCATCACCCAGCTCGGCCTGACCCAGCTCGGTATAGCGGCACAGCGCATCCGCCGCGTTCGCATCGACCGTATCCAGCTGCTCGCTGTTGATGAAGAAGCTCCCGTTGATATTCAGCACGCGCAGCCCGCTTAGGCGAGACAGCGTTTCGCCGCCCTGCAAGGCATCCTGCACCTCTTCCGGCGTATACGGTGGCTCAGCGGCCGCCACGTCCAGCTCATGGCGCGGCGTGGAGACGAAGCTACCGAACCATTTTGTGAAATCGTCAGGCTTGCCGATCGTGTCGATCATCATCTGGCAGATGCGATCGAGCTCGTATTGCTCGACGCGGCCAGGGTGCTCGCGACAGGTCAGATCGGGATCGCTGTAGTGCTCGCCGCCCAGATCGTTTTCCAGCACGTAGTCTGCAAAGCTGCTGATCAGGTCGCGACCGTTTGGCCCGCGGAAACCGACGGAGTAGTTAAGCGCGGTTTCATGGGTAAAGCCGTCGTGAGGGAATCCTGGTGGAATGTAGAGGATATCGCCCGGGGCTAAATCTTCGTCGATGATAGGTTCAAACGGGTCAACGTGCAGCAGCGCCGGATGCGGACAGAACTGACGCATCGGCAGTTTGTCACCGACACGCCAGCGACGGCTGCCCATCCCCTGAATAATAAACACATCGTACTGGTCGATATGCGGCCCCACGCCGCCGCCAGGGACGGAGAACGAGATCATCAGGTCATCAAGACGCCAGTCAGGCAGGACGCGGAAAGGACGCACCAGCTCTGCCGCGGGCATATGCCAGTGGTTCACCGCCTGGGCCAGCAGCGACCAGCCCGTTTCGCCCAGCCCATCGAAGTGCTCAAACGGACCATTGCTGGCCTGCCATTTACCGTTGGAATGACTCACCAGACGGCTATCGACCTCCGGCTCCATCGCCAGACCCGCCAGCTCGTCCGGGGTAATGGGGTCGACAAAATTCGGGAAGGCATTTTTCAGCACAACGGGTTGTTTTTGCCAGTATTTTTCGAGAAATTCCGGCCAGTTCAGGTTCAGTTGATACGCCATGGTTAGCACCAGTAGAAAGGTAGACAGGCGCGATTATGAAAGACCGGGTGCCGGGCTGCCTTGTCGTGGGTCAAACGAGGATAAATTGCCTCCGCGTTCAGCCTTTCGCATGACGCATCGAGACCGTTTCACGCTTTATTGTGAGCGCCAGATGCACAGCGACTTGTATCGTTACCTTAAGAGCGAACGGCGATGGGGACGAAGATGAGCGATGCCGCAGAACTGCCGGTCACCGGCAATGTGAAGACGATATTTGAAGTCTATACGCGTAAGAATAACCCGTCCGTTTTCTCTCCGGTGGCGCGAGAATTGCCTGCGGGAAGCGGGATAACCGTGCTGGCCGCCGTGGTAGGGGATGCGGTGGAAGGTAATGCTCACTGGTATCGCATTGATGAAGATACGTTTATCTGGGCGGGAGCCTGCACGCGGCTTGATCCGTACCCGGCGTTTCCGGAGTGCACGCGCGTGAACTGGATGGCAGTGATCGTTGAGGTGCGTTAGCGCCCGCTGCCGGGCGCTTACACGCACTTAGTCGAGCTTCAAATCGTCATAATGGGTAATCAGTTTACCCACGATGCCGTAATCCAGCGCTTCTGACGGTGACATCCAGAAATTGCGATCGGTATCTTTTTTCACTTTTTCCAGCGGCTGGCCGGTAGCGTCAGCAATCAGCTTGTTCACGCGATCCAGCATGCGGATGATCTCGCGCGCTTCAATTTCAATATCCGTCGCCTGACCGCGCACGCCGCCCAGCGGCTGATGGATCATAAAGCGGGTATTTGGCAGCGAGTAGCGATGCTCTTTTTTCGCAGCCAGGAAGATGGTGATCCCTGCGCTCGCCACCCAACCGGTGCCAATGACGTGCACATCCGGGCGGATAAACTTAATGAAGTCGTGGATGGTATCGCCCGCTTCCACGTGGCCGCCCTGGCTGTTGATGTACAGTTTGATCGGATCGTTACTTACGCTTTGCAGCAGGATCAGCTGGGTGATGACTTTCTCTGCCAGCTCCTGGTTGATCTCACCGGAAATCACAATCGAACGGGACTCCAGCAGTTTTTGCTGTAGAGCGCCCGCGCCGTGTTTACCTTCCGTTTTTTCTTTATCGTCGCTGCTTTTCAGTGTGTAGTGCATTGTTATTTCCTCAGCATTTAGCGCTCAAAACCAGAGTGTAGCCTGTTTTACCCGTCGAAGTCCTCACGCGCGCACAATGCGAACATCCTGCACCGCAAACGCGTCGACGATCTCCTTGCCGATCGTCTCTTCCACCACCAGCACATCAATGTCGCTGCATTTTGCCACCACGAAACGCGCCACGGCGGGAAGCTTATCCGCGGTCAGGGCGATGAGGGTCTGGCTGCTTTGGGCGATCACCGCTTTTTTGAACTCACAGTCGGCAAAATCAAACCCGGTCAGCCCCATTTCAGGATCCATCGCGCAGGCGCCAATAAAGGCCTGATCGAAGATAATCCCCTGGATCTGGCTCGCCGCCGTCGCGCCAACCGCCCCGCCGGACGCGCGCTGGATCTGCCCACCGGTGATGATCACCTCGCACAGGGGGTGACGCAACAGTTCAGCCGCAATGGCCGGAGAGTTAGTCACAACCGTGATGTTCATTTCCGCAGGCAGAGCCTTCGCCAGCGCCAGATTGGTGGTGCCGGTATCGATAAAAATACAGCTTCCCGGTTTGATCAGCGTTGCCGCTTTATGCGCGATTGTGTCTTTTTTTGCACTGTTCTTCTGCTCACGGCTGAAAAAATTCCCCGCGTCAGGAAGCTGTAACACCGCGCCACCGTAGACCTTTTTACAGAAGCCCTCTTTGCTAAGCTCATGTAAATCACGGCGAATGGTGTGTTCCGAGACCTTCATCCGGCTCGCCAGCTCAGTGCACACCACTCTTCCACTCTCCTGAAGGATCTGACGGATCAGATCTTGTCGTTGTTCCGGAAAAGCAGCATAATCGAGCATAAGAAATCCTTTTAAATATCAGAATCGAGCATCAATGCGCATAATGTTGCAAAGCCAGGCGCTCTGTCAATCCATCGGGTCAGAACAGCGCGTGATGATGAAGAACACCGAACGCCATCAGGATCAGGTGGCGGCAAGCCAGCCCTATGAAGGGTTCTGCTTTGCGCCCGTTGTTCATCACGAGCGATGCCGGGAGGCCGTGCAGCACGCAGAGCTGCCTGCCCAACATATCGATGACACGCCTGCCACGCGGTATAAGCAACGCGGCTTAATTTGAAAATTGCACCTGTCGCATTCTGAACCCGCAGCCCGGATGACGGGCGCGAGCGCGTGGCGTAATGCTCAGCGCACCGCGCGCAAAAAATTCGCGTCAACCTTAAGCATGAAAAACCTTAATTTTTTCATGCTTTCTTGTTACTGCTGCCAACATGGCTTCCGATATGGTTACTAACATCGCCTTCCGTCATTAGGGTATGGGGTATGTCGAAAGCACCGTTTGGCACACTGTTTATTATTATCATGAGCCTGGTTATTTTCGGTGTTGCGCCTCTTTTGGCTTCCAGCTCTCCACAGCTTGCCTGGCTTATTACCCTTATCATGTTAGTTGTTTTTTGCATGAGCATTGGCTACGCCATAAATGGCCGGTTTAACGGGCTTTTTATCGATTACCGCAATCGCATGAGCTTATCTAAATTACAGGCTTTATGCTGGTCGATGTTAATTCTGTCGGCGTTATATACGGCGGCGTTAATCAGGATTGGATATCACTCACCGGCCCCTCTGGATATCACGCTGGGCACCCCCTTACTCACCGTAATGGGTATTTCATTCACTTCCCTTGCAGCTGCTCCGGCTATTTTAAATTTCAAAGAAAATAATAAAACCTCGGAACAGGCCGCACAGCACGTTTCCGAGGCGCTGAATAAACCGTCTGAAGATATAATTCCTTCTGGGAAAATATTCTATTTTTCCACGGCAGACTTAGCCAGTTGGTTAGATATTTTTCGTGGCGAAGAGAACGCCAATGCCGGTTCGGCCGATCTGGGGAAAATTCAGCAATTCATTATTACGTTTATTCTGCTCGCCGTTTATAGCGTCTTACTGTGGCAGCACTTTGCTCCGGCTAAAGCGACCGATCAAGCCGCCTGGTTCAACGCATTCCCGACGGTATCCGAAAGTATGTCCTGGCTGCTGGGCATCAGCCACGCGGGGTATCTTGCCTATAAAGCGGCACCGCACGGGGAGACTCCCCCGGCGGCAGCCGCACCGAGTAATACAACAGCGTCACCCGGCGCGGGTTAACGCAGATCATTTACGAGGCCACGATGAGCAACGCTCCTGAAATTCCATTAACGGGCACGGTGACAACGACCGTACTGGTCAATGTACGCCAGGGTTCACCTTCACTTCAGGCGCCGGTGGCACAAAAGCTGGCCGCCGGGCAGACCGTCACCATTCTGGCCGCTGTCGTGGGAGACAGCGTCGAAGGCAATGCTCACTGGTATCGTATTACGGCTAACACCTTTATCTGGGCCGGAGCCTGCGCGCGAACAGCGCCCCCCAATATCGCCGCTGCGCCGCTGGAAACGAGCGTCAACTTACAGCGAATCCCCTTTGTCGTTGACCTTTACCACGGTGATGAAGTGTCCAGCTTTCAGCAAGCGCAACATGCCGGGCTGGCTGCCGTCATCCACAAAGCCACGACCGGTGCATCGGGCAGGGATGACGAATACGACAACCGCAGAATCGACGCGCGCAATGCGGGCCTGCTGTGGGGAGCTTACCACTGGGGAACCGCGGCCAATATCACCCAGCAGGTCGATAATTTTTTGCATTACGCGCAGCCGGATGAAAACACGCTCGTGGCGCTGGATTTTGAAACCACACCCGGAAATCAAATGACCGCCCAGGGGGTAAAAGATTTTTGTACCGCTATCTATGGCGAGCTGCACCGTCGTCCGGTGATCTACGGCAGTAATTTACTGCGGGAAAAACTCGGCGCCACCCGCGATCCGTTCTTTACGGACCACCGTTTGTGGCTGGCGCAGTACAGTGCACACCCCACTCTGCCGGTTCACTGGAGCCAGTACTGGCTGTGGCAATACACTGATGGCCCTCATGGCCCGTCGGGGTGTCGTTCGGTTCCCGGCATTCCCGGCAACGCGCGTGGGCATCTGGACTGCAATTACTTCCCGGGAACGCTGCAGGATCTCACCGCGCAGTGGGCATCGTAGATGCTGTTCGTCAGTCTGGGGCGCCATCATGATGAAGAAAATCGGGTCACTGATCTTCTCCTGCCTGAGCTTATCAGCCTGCGTACCGGACCGTGATTTTTATCGGGGCTACTCCAGCCCCGAAATTGATGCCACCATTACGGCGCCCGTCGACACTATCATGAAGGCCTTACTTGAGGGGGATGAGAGCAAAACGGGCAGAGGCCCCATTATTACCTTGCAGTGTGCGAATGCAGGCACCGCGGTGAACGATCCGACACGCTGTATTGCCCAGCGTAACGATGCCATCTACACGCTCATGACCGGTTCAGAGCAGGTTTGTCTTATCCATCGTCGGAGTATTTACGGACGGGACGCCTCGTTTAACATCACAGCCGGTACGCTCACCAGCCTGTTCGCCGGTATCTCTACCGTGGTCACACCGACCGTCACCAAATCCATTTTCTCCGCGCTGGCGATGTTCACCAACTCGGAGCGTTCGCTGGTTAACGAAGTGGTTTATAAACAAATGCTGGTGCCCGCGGTAGACAGCAAAATTGTGCAAACGCGGGATACCAAAGCACGTGCCATCGCCCAGCATTTAAAAAATGACGACCTGACAACCTACCCGCTGTCCCGCGCCATCAATGACTTTATGGAATTCCACAACAGCTGCTCGTTTATGGAAGGCTTGCGGCTCGCGCTGGCGGACGGCGTACAAAACCCAACGGAGACGCGAATCAATAATTTGAACAACCGTATGCTGCTGAATAACGCGCAAATGAATATCTACTGCCCGGGTAAAAATGAGACCGATAAGCAAATGTGCGCATCCCTCAAGGCGCGTAATACGGCCATTACCGAAGAGCTGAAAACGCTGGAAGTACAGTGAGCACAGGGGACTGCAAAACCCTCATCCTCTTTTTCCCCGGTATCAGCCGCTTTTGTTTTTTGTGCGGGACGTGTTAGGGTAACAATATGAACATCACCCGTGCCCTACACAGCGTAAACCGTTGGTGGCTGCCTTCTTAAAGGCGGCGCGGAGACGTTTTTCCCATTTTCAGATAGCCGCCGAAAGGCGGCTTTCTGCTCTCTAAGACCCCTTTCGGCATGTATCCCTTAAGGAGTTTTTATGCATACCCAAACCACCATTCTCACCGGCGATCGTCCAACCGGCCCGCTGCATTTGGGCCACTATGTCGGTTCCCTGCGCCAGCGCGTTGCACTGCAGCAGACGCACAATCAGTACGTCCTGATCGCCGACCTGCAGGGACTGACCGACAACGGCAGCAATCCGCAGAAGATCCGCGACAACATCCCTGAAGTGCTGGCCGACTATCTCGCCGCGGGCATCGACCCCAACCAGACGACCCTGTGCCTGCAGTCCGCCCTGCCCGCCCTCGCCGAGCTGACGATGCTGTATATGAACATCGTCACCGTCGCCCGGGTGGAGCGTAACCCGACGGTGAAGCACGAGATCGCGCAGAAAGGATTTGCCCGCTCGCTGCCGGTCGGGTTTATGGCCTACCCCATCAGCCAGGCCGCGGATATCACCGCCTTCAAAGCAGAATGCGTTCCCGTGGGTGACGATCAGCTCCCGATGATTGAACAGACCAACGAAATTGTGCACAAGATGAACAGCCTGCTGCCCGCGCCCGTGCTGCATCATTGCAAGGCGATGCTCAGCGACACCGGCCGCCTGCCCGGCATCGACGGCAGCGCCAAAATGTCGAAATCGCTCGGCAATACCCTGCACCTTTCCGCCAGCGAAGAGACCATCCACCGCGCGGTCAGCGCCATGTACACCGATCCACACCACCTGAAGGTCAGCGACCCGGGCCAGGTTGAGGGAAATGTGGTGTTTACGTATCTGGACGCATTCCACCCGGACAAAGCCAGCGTCGCGGCGATGAAAGCCCACTATCAGGCGGGCGGGCTTGGAGACCGCGCCTGTAAGAACGCCCTCGAAGAGGTATTGCAGACGCTGATGGCGCCGATGCGGGAGCGACGAGCCGTGTATATGCAGGATAAAGGCGAGCTGATGGCGATACTTAAACGCGGAACGGAGCGGGCGCAGAGCGTCACGCAGGAGACCTTGAGGGAGGTTAAAATGGGGCTGGGGCTGCCGGTGATGTAAACGCGCGGCAGGGATCGTTTACGCAAAACGCCCCGCTTGGTTTAAGATTGGCACCCTGCGCCGCCGAAATGGACTATTGAGATAACCATGAAAAAAATCGACATCAACAGTAACGAGGCTCACTCTGCCGACCCGATCGCGGGAAACATTGAACAGCTCAATGCCCTTTTCCCGGAGCTTATCACCGAAGGGCCGGACGGCGCGGTGGTCAATGTCGATGTTCTGAAAGGACTGGTGGGCGACCGTACCGTCACTGACAGCGATGAAAAATACGGCCTTAGCTGGCACGGCAAACGCAGCGCGCGCCAGCTGGCGTTAACCCCGAGCACCGGCACTCTGCGCCCCGCCGCTGACGTGAGCCTCAACTGGGATGCCACCCAGAACCTGATGCTGGAAGGCGATAATCTCGAAGTTCTCAAGCTGCTGCAAAAAAGCTATTCCGGTAAGGTCAAACTGATCTTCATCGACCCGCCGTATAACACCGGCAAAGACTTTGTTTATCCGGATAACTTCCAGGACAACATCAAAAATTATCTGGAACTGACCGGACAGATGGAGGACGGGCACAAGCTGAGCAGTAATACCGAGGCCAGCGGGCGCTTCCACACGGACTGGCTGAACATGATTTACCCGCGTATCAAGCTCGCCCGAAACCTGCTGAAAGATGACGGCGTGATGTTTATGTCGATTGACGACGGTGAAGTAGCGAACCTGCGCAAAGTCTGCGATGAAATTTTTGGTGAAGAGAACTTTATCGCCAACATCGTGTGGCAGAAAAAATACACCCGCTCCAACGACGCAAAATGGTTCTCCGATAACCATGACCATATCCTCGCCTACGGTAAAAACAAAGAGCAGGTAACGCTCAACGGCCAGGAACGTAACGAAGACCAGCTCAAGGCCTACACGAACCCGGATAACCATCCGAAAGGCCCGTGGAAAGCCACACCCCTGCACGCCAAGAGCGGCAGCAACACCAAAGCATTTACCTTTAAAAACGGTGCCGTCTGGGCACCGCCGAAAGGCACCTATCGCCGGTTCAACGATGCCGCGATGCAGCAGATGGACGAGGGGAATGAGATCTGGTTTGGGGAAGAAGGCAACCTCACGCCACAGCGAAAATCGTTCCTCAGCGAGGTTAAACAGGGCGTTACGCCAGTCACCCTGTGGCCATATCAGGAAGTGGGCCACAACCACGAGGCGAACAGCGATCTCAAAGCGCTGGGGCTGGGCGGGATTTTCGACAACCCGAAACCCGTACGTTTACTTCAGCGCATGATCCACCTGGCCACCAGCGCCGACCAGCAGCACATCGTGCTGGACTTCTTCGCAGGCTCCGGCACCACCGCACATGCGGTGCTGGAATCCAATGCCCAGGACAACGGCAACCGCCGCTTCATCTGCGTTCAGTTGCCTCATCCGCTGTCCAGCCCGGTGCAGGAGCAGGGGCTGGCGCTGAACACTATCGCGGACATGACCACCGAGAGGATCCGCCGCGCCGCCGTCGCGCTGCGCGAGCGTCACCCGGGCTATAAAGGGGACCTCGGTTTTCGCGTTTACCGTCTGAGCAACTCCAATATCCGCGCCTGGGACCCGGCACCGGAAAGCCTGGAGCAATCGCTCTTTGACACCGCACCGCACATCCTGGAAGGGCGTAGCGCGGCAGATGTGCTCAGCGAGCTGCTGCTGAAGCTGGGGCTTGAGCTTTGCGTGCCTGTGGAGACCAAGACCATTGCCGGCCGGGAGGTATTCTCAGTCGGCGGCGGCGTGCTGATCGCCTGCCTGGCGCCATCCATTACCGCAGAGGATGTGGACGTGCTGGCCGAGGGGATTGTGGAATGGCATCGCCATTTAGAACCGCTGGCCGACACCACCTGCGTGTTCCTCGACGACGCCTTTGCCAATGATGTTGCGAAAGTAAACGTCACCGCGATTCTGGAGCAGTCCGGCATTAAAAACGTACGTAGCTTATAAGGCGGTTTCCCATGCAAATTAAACCCCTGCAGCAGGCAGAGTGTGCGAACAGATGCAAGGTCACTTCTGGCCCCAACCCCGGCGACTGGATCACACCGTCATTGCCTGCGGGCTGGCGTCTGGTGAGCTACCATTTTTTTGTCAACTGGGGTAATGAACCGCCGACGGTCGCGTCGCGTATTTGGATGACCCGCCAGCTATGGCTTGACCCGGGCGAAACGCTCGACAGCATCCGTAAAGCTGACGTTCTGGCCGCGTTTTCTGCCAGCAGCGCGCGTCAGGAATTTGAGGATCTGGAGCGTATCTTTGCCCCCTGCGGCCAGCAGGTCTCGGCGATCCTGCTGCCTGAAATTCCGGCATCTGATATCACTGATGATACGCCCATATGGGCGATTATCAGGGGCTACGACGGGGAACCTTCGGTGCTGAAATGCCCTGTTCGCTGGCTGAAATCATTGATCCAGCAGTATTCAGGCGGGCCGGTAAACGTTGGCACAAAAGGTCTGACGTATGGCACCAGCGCGGTAGAGTGCAGCCTGTCCGGTTCCAACGCCGCCTTCCCGGGCGATGCGGACGCGGTGATAGTCGATGACCAGAACCGGATACGCTACCTCATTGAATACAAAAAGCACACGATCCCTCAGCCAATGAGCGATCATCTGGTGGAAAAATATTACCCAAAACCCGACGGGCGTAAGTACCACCGGCTTGAGGCGCTGGTCGCCCATTACCGGCTCGCCCAGCAATCCGCCATCCCGCTGGTGGTGCTGTATTACTCCACGAGAAAGCCCGAAATTATACGGTTACAGCAAATTGACAAGATGGATAACAAACACATCTACATCGGCGAGGACTCGGGTGAATGGTCTGTTAATACTCATACCTCTGCGGCCGTTGTGAACTGGCTTGGATCGCTCTGATGAAACTGAATTTTGAACCGAACTTAGACTATCAGCTGCAGGCCATTGAATCCGTCTGCGACCTGTTTCGCGGCCAGGAAGTGTGCCGCACCGAATTCACCGTGACCCTGCAAACGCCTGACGCGCAGTCGCAGCAAATGTCGCTTGGGATCGCGGAATCTGACCTCGGGGTGGGCAACCGCCTGACGCTGCTCGACGATGAAATAGAGCAAAACCTGGAAGATATTCAGCTCCGGGGCGGCCTGCCGCCATCCGGCGCGTTAACCTCCGGCGACTTTACCGTTGAAATGGAGACCGGTACCGGTAAGACCTACGTGTACCTGCGCACCCTTTTTGAGCTGAATAAACGCTACGGTTTCAGCAAGTTCGTGATTGTGGTGCCGTCAGTGGCGATCAAAGAAGGCGTCTACAAAACCCTGCAAACCACCGAAGAGCACTTTAAGGGGCTTTACGCCGGCGTGCCGTTTGATTATTTCCTGTATGACTCCGGAAAGCTCGGCCAGGTGCGCAACTTCGCGACCAGCCCGCACGTCCAGATCATGGTGATGACGGTCGGGGCCATCAACAAAAGAGACGTCAACAACCTCTATAAAGACAGCGAAAAAACCGGCGGCGAGAAGCCTATCGACCTGATCAAGGCCACGCGCCCGATGATCATCGTCGATGAACCGCAGAGCGTTGACGGCGGCCTTGAAGGCCGCGGAAAAGAGGCGCTGGCCGCGATGAACCCGCTGTGTACGCTGCGCTACTCCGCGACCCACGTCGACAAACACCATATGGTGTACCGCCTGGACGCCGTGGATGCGTATGAGCGCAGGCTGGTGAAGCAGATCGAAGTCGCCTCTGCGACGGTAGAAGGCGCCTTCAATACCCCGTTTGTTCGCTTTATCAAGGCCGAGAGCAAGCGCGGCAGCATCAGCGCGACCATTGAGCTGGACGTGGCCACGCCCGCAGGCGTCAGGCGCCAGGAAGTGCAGGTTCAGGATGGCGACGACCTGGAGCAGCTCGCCCGCCGTCCGCTGTATGCGGATTTCCGTATCGGGGAAATCAGCACCGCGAAAAACGGGCAATTTATGGAGCTGCGCTACCCCGGCGGCGAACTGTTTTTGCAGCAGGGACAAGCCCACGGCGGCGTGGATGCGCTGGCCCTGCAGCGTGAAATGATCCGCCGTACCATCCGCGAACATATGGATAAAGAGCTGCGCCTGCGCCCGCTGGGCATCAAGGTGCTGTCACTGTTCTTCATCGATGCCGTTGAGATGTACCGCCAGTACGATGCCAGCGGCCAGCCCGTGAAAGGCGTCTACGCAACCATCTTCGAAGAAGAGTACCGCCGCGCCAGCAAACTCCCGGCCTACCAAAGCCTGTTTGAAGGCGCTGACGCCGAGGCCCTCGCGCAGACGGTGCATAACGGGTATTTCTCCATTGATAAGCGCGTGATCACCCCGTTCTCCGATCTCGAACTCAAAAAATCGGCGAAGAAAGAAGATATTGAGACCAGCTCCTACAACCTGATCATGAAAGAGAAAGAGAAGCTGCTCTCTTTCGAGACGTCCTTACAGTTTATTTTCTCGCACTCCGCGCTGAAAGAGGGCTGGGATAACCCCAACGTTTTCCAGATTTGCACCCTGCGCGATATCCAGTCCGAACGGGAACGCCGCCAGACCATTGGCCGCGGCCTGCGTTTGTGCGTGAACCAGCAGGGCGAACGCGTGCGTGGCTTTGACGTTAACACGCTGACGGTGATCGCCACCGAGAGCTACGAGCAGTTTGCCGAGCAGCTGCAGACGGAGATCGAGCGGGATACCGGCATCCGCTTTGGGATTGTCGAACCGCACCAGTTCGCGGCCATTCCGGTGGCTGATGCCGACGGCAAACCGACGCCGCTGGGGGCTACCCGCTCGAAAGCGCTCTGGAAATATCTACAGTCCGCGGGGCACCTGGATGCTAAAGGCAAAGTGCAGGAGTCGCTGAAGAAGGCGCTAAATGACGGAACTCTGGTGCTCCCGGAGGAGTTCGCGGCGCAGCGCGGGCAGATTATCGAGGTGCTGCGTAAAGCGTCCGGTCGCCTGACGATCAAAAATGCCGATGAACGTCGTGCCGTCGCGCTGCGTAAAGACGGCAACGGCAAAGCGCTGTACTTAAGCGACGCTTTTCGGGCGCTGTGGGATCGCATCAAGCATAAAACCACCTACCGTTTGCAGTTCGATAACGAACAGCTGATCGCCGAGTGCATCGCCGGCCTGCAGGCCGCCCCAGCTATTGCGCGCACGCGCCTGCAGTGGCGTAAGGCTGAAATCGCTATCGGGAAAGCGGGCGTCAGCGCGACGGAGACCCAGGTCGCGCCAGCGGTAACGCTGAATGAAAAATACGGCGAACTCCCGGATATTTTGACGGATTTACAGGACAGGACGCGCCTGACGCGCCGTACCCTTGCCCGTATTCTGACGTCCAGCGGGCGCCTGGACGACTTCAAACGCAACCCGCAGCAGTTCATTGAGCTGGCCGCCGAGACGATCAATCGCTGCAAACGGCTGGCGCTGGTGAACGGGATTGTTTATCGGAAAATGGGGGATCGGGACGTTTACGCCCAGGAGCTGTTCGAGAATGAAACCCTCACCGGCTATCTGAAAAACATGCTGGAAGATACCCGCAAATCCATCCACGAACATGTGGTCTACGACTCGCTTCTGGAGCGTGACTTCGCCGAGGCGCTGGAAAAAAACGCCAACGTGAAGCTTTACGCCAAGCTGCCTGGCTGGTTTAAGGTTCCTACGCCGCTGGGCAGCTACAACCCCGACTGGGCGGTGCTGATCGAAGAAGACAATGCCCAGCATCTTTACTTTGTGGTGGAGACGAAGGGCAGCCTGTTTGCCGACGATCTGCGTGATAAAGAGCAGGCGAAAATCCTCTGCGGGCGCGCGCACTTCCAGGCGCTGGCCTGTGAGGAAAACCCCGCCCGCTATGTCGTGGCGCGCAATGTTGACGACCTTCCTCTCGATATCGGCTAGATGACCAGCCGATGACGGGGGAATAAAAATCCGTACCTGCCAGTCAGGTACGGATACCCCCTTCACCGCTCTGGCCTTCAGGCGTTTGGCACGCCTTCGACTCCCGTTGCATCCTCTTTCTGCGCCGAAGCGTGCTCCTCCTTCGCTTTCAGACGGTCCCATACCCTGAAGAACGGGTAGTAAATCACCAGCGAGATCCCCAGGTTCACCACCTGCAGCACCGTGCCGGAGATATGGCCGCCCGTTGCCAGATAGCCACTGATAAAAATCGGGGTGGTGAACGGCAGCGCGATGCCCGCCGGAGGCGCGACCAGCCCGGACGCCATCGCGGTGTAAGAGACAATCACCAGCACCACCGGCGTCAGGATAAACGGCAGGAAGAAATACGGGTTCATCACCAGCGGAATACCGAACACCATCGGTTCGCTGATGTTAAACAGCGCGCCCGGCGCGGCAATTTTCCCAAGCTGCTTCATTTGCGCACTGCGGCTTCTGAACAGCATAAACAGCACCAGCCCCAGCAGCGCACCGGTGCCACCCGGCGCAATCCACAGATCGTAAAACTGCTGGGTGATGATGTGCGGGATCGGCAGTCCGTTCTGAAACGCGGTCAGATTTTCCGACATGTTCGACAGCCAGACAGGCTGGATAAACACCAGCACGATGGCATCGCCGTGCAGGCCCAGCGTCCATAAAATGCCAATCAGGATCACGGAAATAATCATACCCGGCAGCGTACCGCCGACATGGTGCATGGGAATGCCGATAATGGTGGCGATCATGCTGTTAATGTCGCCGAACGGGGAGGCTTCCACCACCAGGCGCAGGATGAGCACCACCGCCAGTACGCAGAAGCCGGGGATCAGCGCGAGGAAAGATTTCGCCACCGCGGGCGGGACGCCTTCCGGCATGCGGATCACCAGATTGCGGCTAATGACAAAGCGATAAATCTCGGTGGAGAGCAGCGAAATCACGATAGCCACAAACAGCCCCTGGCTGCCGACCAGCCCGACCGGGATCACTCCCTTAACCACTTCCGCCGCGCCATGCACGGGCGTAAACAGCGTGTGCTGAGGAATGGTCATCACAAACGCCACCAGCGACATCGCCCCGGCGCTGAGCGGGTCCAGCGTGCGGTACTTCTCCGCCAGACGATAGGCGATGCCGAAGCTGGAGATCAGCGCCATGATGTCGTAGGTCGCCTTCACCGGATAGAGGATCTTATCGCGCCAGACGTCGCCAAACAGATGGCTCATCATATCTGCGTAGCCGGGAATGGGAAGATAGGCAAAAATCAGGAAGAACGACCCAATCAACATAAAGGGCATGTTGAGAATGATACCGTCACGTACCGACAGGACGTGCTTTTGCCCGGCGATTTTCAGCGCGACGGGCATGACATAGCGTTCAATGAGCGTTGTTTTTGACATGGTGAAATCCCGTCCGTTGATATTAGTTAAACTGCGGCAACCACTGACGATTAAGGGTCAGCACCTCTTCCAGCAGAGCCTGTGCGTCGGTGACGTTTCCCACCAGAGGGTTGGTGACCAGTGCCAGAAGCGCGCTGTCGCGACAGCCGTGCACCGCGGCTTCGATGGTTAAGCGCTCGAACGCCTTCACCTGCTGGGTGAGGCCGTGCATCGCCAGCGGCAGCGGGCCAAACGCCAGCGGGCGGGCGCCCTGCGCATCGATAATGCTGTTGGTTTCCACAACCGCATCGTCGTCCAGCCCTTGAATAGCGCCGTTGTTGCGGGTGTTGACGACCATCTCGCTGCCGAGGTTGTTGTAAATGGCATCGATCAGCTGCACCGCCACCTCGGAGTAGTACGCCCCGCCGCGGAAGCTCAGCTGCTCAGGCTTTTGGTCAAGATTCGGATCGGTATACAGCTCGAACAGCTCCTGTTCAACCTTCATCACCTGCTCGGCGCGGGTGCCTTTGCTTTTTGCCGCGGCGATTTCATCTTCCAGCATCGCCGGCGTCAGCCAGAAGTAGCGGTGATAAGGGCAAGGAATGGCCTTCAGGGCACGCAGAAAGTCAGCAGGCCACGGCAGCTCTTTAATGTTGTTCATCGACAGCGCGTTACCGTCGCACAGCATATCGATCGCTTTTGCCGTTACGTCCTGACTGCCCTGCATCACCTTGTGCACCCACACCATATGGTTAAGCCCGGCAAAGCGCAGGTTTAGCGTCTCTTTGTCGGCATTGAGCATGTTGGCGATCATGTACTGCATATTGATGGGCACATTACACAGGCCGATAATCCTGGCCCGGCTGTAGCGGCTAACGGCTTCGGTCACAATGCCCGCCGGGTTGGTGAAGTTGAGGATAAACGCATCCGGGGCAAGCGCCTCGACCTTGCGCGCCACCTCCATCATCACAGGGATGGTGCGCAGCGCTTTGGCAAACCCGCCCACGCCGGTGGTCTCCTGCCCCAGGAGGTTATACTTCAGGCCAAGGCGCTCGTCCTGGGCGCGTGCGGCAAGCTGGCCCACGCGCAGCTGGGTCAGCACGAAGCTCGCCCCTTTAATCGCCTCGTCGAGGGTAAAGTGAACGCTGACTTTCACGTGCTCCAGCCCGTTGCGCCTGAGCATGCGCTGCGTCAGGGCGGCAATAATATTGACCTTCTCGCGGCCGGACTCCACGTCCACCAGCGCCAGCTCCGCTACCGGCAGCTGGTCATAGCGAACGATAATTCCTTCAATCAGCTCCGGCGTATAGCTGCTGCCGCCGCCGATCACAGCGATTTTCAGTGGGTGCATAATGGCCTCGTCTTCGGCACGCAAAAGCCCGCACGTGTACAGGAACGCCACGCGTGAATGCCGATCGGTGTTAGAGAAATTAGTGGGTGATAAGCGCCAGCGCTTTGTCGAGAACGGCAGCACCCCGCATCAGGCCATAGTCGGCCATATCAATCACGGCAACCGCCTTGCCAAGAGGCGCCGCGAGCGCGGTCAGGCGGGCGGCTTCGTACTTCACCTGCGGGCCAAGCAGAACCAGATCAGCGCCCGGCAGCTCGCGTTCAAACTCCGCTACGGGCACCGCATAGATATCCAGATCCAGCGCGCGCTGCTGCGCTTCGGCCTTCATTTTATTGACCAGCAGGCTGGTCGACATCCCTGCTGCGCAGCATAAAACGATTCGTTGCATAGGTTTTCCCCTTTCGTTTTTCACACGTCCCAACAGGCTGGCGTGACTATATTGTTAAGATTATGTTGGAATGGAGGCTATATGAAATTTATTTTCATGGATGTGATCCATGCGTAATTTCCAGCCAATTTCTGGCGGCACGGAAGAGATGGCAAGGGTGGAAACGTAGGCTTCATCGCGATGAAGTGGTATAACATTGGCTATGGGCGATTGAAAAATATTTTCAGAAACGTGACACAGCACAAAGGAAAAGACGGATGGACATTGTTGGCCAGCTGCAGAGTGGGATGAGTCGCTTCAGCGTGCAAGAATCCCGGGTGGCAGCGTTTATTCTGGAAAATATGAGCTTCACCGCCAGCGCCTCCATTGACGAACTGGCAGCGCGGGCAGGCGTCAGCCCTGCAACCATTACCCGCTTCGCCCGTTCGGTGGGCTGCGACGACATCCGTGACCTGCGCAAACAGCTGGCCCAGGCCAGCGAACGGCGCACCAGCTGGCTCCCTGGAGAACAGCTTTCGGTGCCTGACGCCTGGCGCGATCGGTTCGAGGCCGTCAGCCAGACGCTGGGCCTTCAGCTTCAGCACACCAGCCCGAGTGCCGTAGAGAAGCTAAAATCCCGCCTGTTGAGCGCCCGCGCCGTGCACTGCTTCGCGCTGGGCGCGCAGGACGTGGCGCTCGCCACGCTGCTGCAGCATCAGCTGCTGCCAATGGGGATTGCCATCAACCTGTGCCAGGAGAGCACCCTGATGCGCATGACTGCCGCCACGCTAAGCGACGACCATCTTCTTCTGGTGCTCTCGACAGGCCCGGCCGACAACGTCCTGCAAAGCGCCACCCTGCAGGCGCGGATGCAGGGAACCCCCATTTTTGCCCTCACCTCGGGTGAACACGCCCTCAACAACATGGCCGCGGAAGTCCTGCCTCTTGCCACCTCTCCCCAGGCCGCGCGCTATGGGCTGCTGATGCTGGTGGATCTGCTTGGGGACGTGCTGGTGGCGTGAGTGCTGGGGCTACAAGGCGCTGTATTAACCTTGCCCTGCTTTCCCCATCTCGCGCTTAATACCCGGTATATCGCCGGTATCATTTAACGCGCCTGGAAACGTAGTTAACCACTTCGCGACTTTCTGTTTATTAATATTCACCACGCTCATCCCCTCCAGGCAGCCCCAGAGCTCTCTCGTATGTTGTGGGGTAATCACAATACAGTCTTTCATCACCCGAATTTTTACCGGCATACCGTTAATAAAACCCGCCCGGGATAACCAGGCACCTCCCAGCACGAGATATTTATTGTCTATGCGGGAATACAGTTCACAGCAGGCGTCGCTTCCCTGCTGAGTCTCCGCCCGAGGATGCACGGGGGCGGCATTGGTCTGGTTACCATGTAAACGGCGGGCGCTGTTTTTGCGTACCAGCTCGCGGTTTTCAATCATAGCCGTAAAAGCGTCTGATTCTGTTTTGCAAACGGTAAATTCTTGCTTAAAATTCGTCGCAGCCATTTTCAACTCCTTTTCAGTTGTTTGTGGTTAGCGGTATGGGGGTGTTGCTGCACCTTCATATCGCGAATCCTTCATTAATTTCCTTTGAAACTTCTTTCTGCCATTGGCCTAATTTCTGGTGCCCATTATACCGTGCTGAATATAAACACAGCGGTTTGTTGTAGGGTAAATGTGGAAAATGCGAGGCGGCTTCAGGAAATTGGATTGTGTGCGGTAAGGGTATGTTTTTGTTGATTGCAGGTTGATTGGTCTGGCTTTTGCGAGCATCATCGCAATTATTCATCTTATTTTATAATCCGATGGCTTCCAGCAAAACACTCGAACAGGCAATTGCCAACATCACTGTCTGGCGCAAAGGCGAACAACGCGCGCCGCATAAACCTTTATTGCTCTTGTATGTGCTGGCGAATTACCAGAAAGGACATGCTCGCCTGTTTGATTACGGTACGGAAATACGCGACCCACTGCATAACCTGCTGGAACGTTTTGGCCCACAGCGTGCCCAGTACCGCCCTGATATGCCGTTCTGGCGACTCAAAGGTGATGGATTCTGGGAGCTACAGAACGATGAATTCTGTTCGACATCAGGAAGCCAACAGCCGCCTGCGGGTGAGCTGGCTAAACACCAGGTCGCTGGCGGGTTTGATGAAGAACATCATGCTCTGCTGACTAAAAACAAAAAACTGATCGACTCGCTGGCGCAGCAGATCCTCGAAGCGCACTTTCCAGAAAGTATCCAGGAAGAGATCGCAGATGAGATGGGGTTTGATTTTCAGCAAATCCGCAAGATACGCGATCCTCTCTTCCGCCAGCAGGTTCTGCGTGCTTATAACTATGAGTGTGCGATCTGCGGATTCAATATGCGGCACGACAATGTCTCCGTTGGGCTAGAAGCAGCGCATATCAAGTGGAAGCAGTTTGGCGGCCCATGCGAGATCCCGAACGGACTTGCGCTGTGTGCGATCCACCATAAGGCATTCGATAAGGGGTCTATTGGGCTGGATGAGAGTATGCGCGTGCTGGTATCGGAAGCGGTAAATGGAAATGGGGTTGTTGGACGGTTGTTTTGGGACTTTGCCGGAAAGCAGATTGCGCTGCCGATGGTGAAAGGGAATTATCCGCGGGATGGGTTTGTGGAGTGGCATAGGAGGGAGGTGTTTAGGGGGTGAGTGCAGAGGACGGGCTCGTATTTTCATTTATGGGGGTAACCCAGAATGGGACATAATATTGAAACGATGTCTATTAATCATACAGCAAATACGAGGGGGCATAACCCCCTTTATCATTACGCTGTTGGGCGTTCGTTCCAGGCATCATGTGCTAACAAGTTACCGTCTTTGTAAAGATGGGTGATCTTCTCGTAGTTCAGCGCAACCTCCTCCATGTGACCAGTACCCGGACAGCCTCTCGTATCGTGCATCACTGGGCTCACAGAAATCACTTTGACGTTTTCCAGTGTGATCCGGTAATACTCCACCTCTTGTCCTGCATAATTGATGTGATAAAAGCGAAACTCAGCGGATTTAAGCGTCTGACCCGTTGCGGCAGCCTTGAAAAGATACGGGCTGGAACTATCAAGCTCTTTAGTAAACTGAAAAGGTGAATGCTGGCGTGTTCCCGTAACTTTTCCAGTCATTGGGTCAGTAGGAATAGTGAGGCTATGGTGTAATCCCCGAAGTTCAACACTTCCTTCACGGTCTTGCACATCAGAAGAACCGCGGATCATTGCACCGCCGTCATCGGTTATAAATAAGTGTACTGGACTGACCCCACGCCCGTAGACAAATTCTGTCCTCACGATGAGGCCTGTTCGAAGGCCTCCGGACTGACGCCGCCGAGGTGACTGTGGCGACGGGCCCGGTTGTAGAACACTTCAATGTAATCGA